>Ga0302197_10000499_pt1 | contig 39570 bp, 30 predicted proteins | sample II_Bog_N2_1_FD_193526 | JGI IMG/M metagenome (GOLD analysis project Ga0302197, IMG submission 193526) | Peat permafrost microbial communities from Stordalen Mire near Abisko, Sweden - II_Bog_N2_1 | ecosystem: Environmental > Terrestrial > Soil > Wetlands > Peat | place: Sweden: Abisko... | reverse complement strand
GCAGCAGCACCGGCATGATGAGCGACATCAGGCTCACGCCGCTCGCGCGCGCCGCCGTCAGCTCCTGGTCCGCGCTGAACCGGCCGAACACCAGCAGCGTGGCCGTGAGCATCCCCATCGGCAGCGCAAACACCCACACGAAGGGAATCAGGTAAAGCATCGCCTTCACCAAAATCAGCGGGCTGACGTGGGCGCTGGCGAGCAATGTGAGAATTTCCTTCAGCGCGTTGCCGATGAGCAGCACGGCCGTGAACACCGCCACCGTGAGCAGCAGCGTGACGAAGACCTGGCCGACGAGATATTTTTGGAGCGTTTTCAACGGATATTGCGCTGCGCACAGTGGCGGATTTTTGCCGCCTTTGCCAGTGAAAATAAAAGAGCCGGAACGATTCCCGCTCCGGCTCCGGTAGGGCGGCGTTGCCGCGCCGCCCAATTAAATCCGGCAAAGCCGCAGCTTTGCCCTACCGTCCTTCAGGTCGCCATGTGGCTGACCGGCTCGCTCCATTCGCTGCGCTGGTTGCCCACGCCCAGCACCCGGAGGCGGATGTTATACAGCGTGCCCGGCACGAGGTTCTCCAGCACGATGTCATGCGGGTCGGTAAAATTTTCCAAATGCTGCCATATGCCTGACGGCGTGCATATTTGAACCTGATAAGTCCACGCCTCCGGGTCAATCGTCACCGTAAGACCCAGCTTGGTGGAAGCCAGGTTGGCCACAGCGGTGATGGAGGAACCCGTCACCACCGACGGGGTGCTGGTCTGGCTGGCGAGGTCGAAACCCGAGGAGAGGATGATCTCCGCATTGTTCTGTGCCACATTTTCCACATAGTTGGCCTGCGTATTGAGCTGGGCTTTGACCGTAACTTCCAGGGCGTTCTTGTGCGCCGTGTCTTCCGTTGTGCCGCCATCCGCCTTCACGGTGGCCGCGAGCAGGTCGTTCGCCGTGCTGGTCTGCAATGCGAGCGGCACCGCCGGGGTGGTGAAGTTGGCGTTGCCCGTCATCTTGCCGGCCACCAGCAATGATTTGTCGGCGAGCGGCGCGCCGGTCAGTTTTTGATAGCTCCCCCGCTTGATCTTATTTTTTGTTTTCATGTTACGATACTTTCCATCTGTTACCCAATTTACGCCCCGGCGAAACCCTGTTTGCGGTCCCGTTGGTTTGTCGATTGATGGTTTCGTTTTAACAAATCGCCGACAGCCGTCAACAGTTTTCCTTAACCAGAAATGCGCATGAAAAAGATTAGCAGCACTAACCGGATAATTGGATTTGAAAATCGGCGGATTGGCGGGGTCTCGTCGCCGGTTCGCGCCGCTGCCCGGAGAACCGGCAACGTCACCATGACTATCGCCCTTGGCCGGAATCCTCTTGTCAACGCCACGCCGAGAATCGTCATTGCCATTCCGACAATCGTCGTCGTCACGCCGACAATCGTCAGCGTATATGTCAACAATCGTCAGCGTCATCCCGACAATCGTCGTTGCCACGCTGAGAATCGTCGTCGTGACGCCGAGAATCGTCATCGTCGTCCCGACAATCGTCAGCGCCTATGCTGACAATCGTCATCGTCATCCCGACAATTGTCATCGCCACGCCGAGAATCGTCGTCGTGACGCCGAGAATCGTCATCGTCGTCCCGACAATCGTCAGCGCCTATGGTGACAATCGTCGCCGTCACGCCGACAATCGTCAGAATGACGGTTTTAATGCTAAAAACGCCTCAAACAATGATTTTTGCCACTTTTCCGATGGGCGGTGGTCAAAAAGCGACAGTTTTGGAGCCGTCTGCGGGTGAAGTTCATAGGACTGGCATCGTTGTAGAACCGGCAACGAAAACGCACCAAGCTCCGTTCAGGAGCGGCATCGTCGGGAATGGCGGCGGGAAGATGCCGCGCCTATGGCGCTGGCGGCGGCGGGAGGCTGGCGTTGGCGGCGATCATTTCGCCCAGCACCTGATAAATCTCTTCCAGGCCGGTGCTGGGGATGGCGATGTAGGTGCGCCGGTCATTGGCTTCCTGGGTGAACCGCAGAAAACGTCCCATTTCATTTTGTTTCAGTTCGAGCACGAAGAGCTTGCGCTCCACCTGGACAAACATCTCTTTCAGCAAGACCTCCGGCAGGCGCGGCTGGCCGAAGGCGTTCGGCGGCGGATAATGCACGGGGGACGGCGGCGGCTGATAGCCATACGCCGAGGGATGGTCGCTTGAGTTCATAAAAGTTTATTCTTTCGTTGCGTGATATTGGCGATGACCGGCGCGCCGCCATGCGGACACGACCGCGCAGGGGGGACGATGACTTTGTGGCTGCGCTTGAAGAACGATTCTGGATTTAGGTTTTGACGACCGCCCTCATCCTGGCCTTCTCCCCCGGGGAGAAGGAATCGCCTTGGTTTGCTTGCGTATGCTCGACCGACCATCCGGCCAATCCCGCCGCTCGTGTTTCCAAAGACGCGGGGGACGTTTCTCCCTCTCCTTGGGGAGAGGGCCGGGGTGAGGGAGGTCGTTGCACTCATGCCAGTTTCTTGGCCAGATGCTCGTCCAGGATTTCCTGCACGGTAAACAGCACAATACTCTTGCCGCTCCGGCGGAAGAACGCATCCGCCTCGCGCAGGGCATCGTCGGTGTAATCGAACGACACGAAGAAACCTTTCTCGCAATCTTCGCGCATCATCATGGCCTCGAAGGCGTCAATGTCCGGGCGGCCGGCCTTGTCCTTTTGTTTCACCTGGATGGGATACCAGCGTTCTTTCAGGCCGAGTTCGCCTTCCTGCTGCTTGCGCGGCGCGGCACTGGAGGAGACGGGGAAGATGCGGCCATCCACGCCCATGTCGCCGACCTGCACCTTGTTGGGGATGCCGCCGAGGGCGATGACGGCCCAGTTCTCAAATTCAAACGGCGGGATGACGCGCAGCTTCTCTTCCGTCCACGGCAGGTCGCGGACGACGAAGCCGCGTCCGGCGCGCCAGAGCGGTTCGCTTTCCGGCAGGCCGCAAACGTCGCGCAGACGTTTGGCCATGACGCGGCAGGCCGTGGGCGAAATATCAATGCCAATCCATTGGCGTTTTAGTTTCTGCGCCGCTACCAATGCCGTGCCGCAACCGCAGAACGCATCAAGGACAATGTCGTTTTCATTGCTGCTGACTTCGATAATTCGTTCGAGAAGTTTCAACGGCTTTTGTGTTGGATAACCAAGCCGCTCCCCGCCAGCGTTAATTCCGCGAAGCATATCTATGTCATCCCACCAACTGCTCAACGAAACTCCTTTGCTCTCGTCGAGGTAGCGTTTTTGATAGACCATGCCTGTCTTGCTATAAACAAGCCGCCCTTCCTTTTCCAAACGCTCCATATTCGCTTTGCTGTATCGCCATGCACGCGTGATGCCTTTCCACTCGAAAACCGGACAACCTTTCGCCGCGCCGCCCGGCCCGGTCACGTCAGCTTTATTGTAACGTCGGCCTGTGCCTTCTTCGACGTGTTTATACCATGAATCAATGGTTGATTGTGGAAGCGGAGTAAATTTTGCGTTGAAAGTATATTCATCATCGCCGCCGGAATAATAAAAGATGCTGTCATGCACACGGCCAAAATGTTTTGCGCCTTGCCCGACATCGCTTTTTGCATCGCTGCGCTTCCAAACAATTTCATTCACGAAATTATTTTCGTTGAAAATCTGGTCGAGCATGACCTTGACGTAGTGGCTGGCGTGCCAGTCGCAGTGGTAATAAAAGCTGCCGGTTTTTTTGAGGACGCGGGCGAGTTGCACGCAGCGCGGCCTCATGTAGTCAATGTAGGCCTTGGTGTTCTCGTGGCGGTCTTCAAAGGCGCGCTTCTCCTTGGTCTCGCCCCAGAAGACCTCGTAGTTGCGGTTGGAGTTGAACGGCGGGTCAATGTAGATCAAATCCACGCAGGCGTCGGGCAGCTTGGCAAGCTGTTCCAGATTGTCGCCGCAATAGACGACGCGGGTGTCGAGGAGGGAGCTGGGACGTGCCCTCACCCGGCCTTCGGCCACCCTCTCCCCGTCCGACGGGGCGAGGGAGTTAATCTTTTTGGTGGTAGGGCGGCGCTGCTGCGCCGCCTCCCCTTCGCCCAGGCTGACCGGCAGGTCAGCCCTACCAGCGGAAGCCGCAGGAGTTTTCGCGCCGGAAATCTTTCTCGCCATGCGCGAAGATTAAAGAAGCCCCGCCCCGCCGTCAACGCGGCGCACAGCGGGACGCCGCCGTTGCCGCCCGCGCCAAAAACCGTTTTTGCCTTGTTTAATGGCGCCAACGGGCTTAAAAAGGTTGCGGCAATTCAGTCGCCGTCCGCCCAAGGCGGGCAAAACTTAAAAACCACATGAAAACCAAGTTCCATCGTCTCCTCTTCGCGCTCGCGTTGCTCGCGGGCGTCCAATCGGCCGCCGCGCAGGGCACAACGGCGTTCACCTACCAGGGCCAGTTGCATGACACCGGCACCAACGCCAACGGCACTTACGGGATGATCTTCAAACTTTACGATGCCGGCAGTGGCGGCACGCTGGTGGGCGGCCCGCTCACCAACAGCGTGACGCTCGCCAACGGGCTGTTCGCCGTGAACCTGGATTTTGGCGGCGCCTTCAACGGCGCCGCCCGCTGGCTGGACATCACCGTCACCAACGGCGGCACGACGGAGACGCTGGCGCCGCGCGTGCAACTGCTGCCGTCGCCCTATGCGCTCTACTCGGCCGGCGCGGCCAGCGCGGCGAGCCTCGCCAGCGGCACCTGGAACGCGGCGGTCGGAAACTACCAGACGTATTCCAACGTCTTCGGCATTTACGCCAGCAGCGGGCTGGTGCTGGGGTTGTCCACAAACGGCGTGCTGGTCAACGGCAACCTGCAGGCCAACGGCCTGGGCATCGGCAACAGCGCCTCCATCAGCAGCGATGGCAACGGCGGCCTTGATTTTAACAACGGCAGCAGCAACGCCGACATCACCATCAACAACCTGACGCTACAAGGTAACAGCATCCAATTTTCCGGCCAGACCGGCAGCAGCCTCCAAGTCAGCACCAACGGCGATTTTGTGTTCGACAACAATGTCCGCATCAGCTCGCTCGGCGTCATTACCCTGCCCACGCCGGATCACACCGGGATTACGATGACGGGCTTTGGCACCGGCAGTCATACCATCGGCGTCAACGGCGCGCTGCAGGCCAACAGCCTCACCATTGTGGGCGGCAGCACGGTGTCCTTGCAGGCTAATGGCAATGGCTTCTATGTTCCCACCGGCAACTTCACCGTCAATGGCCCGGTTTATGCCTCGGCGTTCAACACGACCAGCGACCGCAGCCTCAAGGAACAGTTCGCACCCGTGAACCCGGCCGATGTGCTGGACCGCGTGGTCAGCCTGCCGATTACCAGTTGGAATTTTAAGACGGACGCCACCCGGCACATCGGGCCGATGGCGCAGGATTTCTATTCGGCGTTCAAGGTTGGCACGGATGAAAGGCATATCGCCACCGTGGATGAGGATGGCGTGGCGCTGGCGGCCATCCAAGGACTGAACGAAAAATTGCAGGCCGAGGCCGCGCAGAAGGACGCCCAAATTCAGGCGCTGGAAAAGCGGCTCGCGGATTTAGAAGCGCTGGTCCGGGCGTCCGTGCAAAAATAATCTGCCGCCATGAAAATCCTTTTCCTCCTGCTGCTGGCTGGCAGCACGGCGTTCGCGCAAAGCAGCGCGCATTATGCCATCACCCGCAGTGTGGTGGCAGACGGCGGCGCGGCGTTGAACGGAACCAGCCGGTTTCAACTGACCGGCACCGTCGCCCAACCGCTGGCCGCCACGCCCGCCGGCACGCGCTTTTCCATCCAAGGCGGCTTTTGGATCCGGCCAGCGCCCATCTTCTTCGCGCCGATCAAGGCCGGGACCAATTTCCTGGTCTCCATCCAGTCCGAACCGGGCAAGACCTATACCGTGCAATCTATGAATGCACTGGGTTCCAGTTGGCAGACCCTCGCGACGGTGCCCGGCACTGGCAATGTCATTACCGTGACCAATGCCGCGCTGGGAACCCAGGGCTTTCTCCGGCTCGTGGAACAGTAACCAGCCAGACGGCCACCGTCATTCCACCGTCACCTTGGCGTCGTCGAGGATGACGACGTATTTGTAGCCCGCGCCAAAATCCTTGTTCGTGGTCACCACGCCGCTGACCAGCACGGTGTCGCCCAGCTTGGCGTCGGTGCTGGTGGTCACGGCGAGGTCGTTGTCCTTGGCGTCGGCGGTGCCGGAGCCGTCGCGGATGTGCAGCCAGTTCTTGCCCATGATCATGGCGTTATACTTCACCACCTTGCCGCGCACCAACACCAGCTTGCCCGCCAGCGTGGCGCGGCCGGCAAAAATTTCCGCAATGGTCTGCCCGCCGTCGGCGCGCGGGATGCCGGTGAGGTCAAACTTGACGGCAGGCGCGGTGCCGGTGAGCGCGGGATGGCCGGGCGGCAATGCGACGGGCTTCGCGCCGTCGAGCGGCGGATGGCCCGCCGGCAGCACCGGCGCGGTGGCGGAGACGGGCGCGGTGCCGCCGTTGACGGTGATGCCGCCGGTGAAATAGACCATGTCGAAGGTGCGGTCGAGCGTCGGGCTGTGGTAGTTGGCCATGGACGTGCCGGCGCCGACGGTCACGGGGTCGCCGGTCTTCACGTCAAACTGCGTGGTGGCGGCCCAGAGTTTCTGGCTGCCGGTGTCCACGAGGACGTAGGTGTAGCCGGCGGTGTTGGTGGTCTCGACGACCCGGCCGGAGAAGCCGGCGGCGACGGGATCGGTCACGGCGGTGGAAATTTCGCCCTGCGCGCGAACGGAGGCGACGTCGGCCAGGAGCGCGGCGAGGAGGAGGCATTTCATTTTATTCATAAAGTGTTCGGGAGTTTAGTTTATGGCGGTGGTGGCAACAAGTTTCCGTTGGGTAAACCTTCAATAGCTCACGGCATTGTGGGTGATGGGCTGGCCGCCGCCGTCGTGGCAGGTGAGCGTGCAGGTGCCGTGGTTGGGGCCGGTGGAAATATATTGGGTCACGCCGTTGTAGGGCAGGACGTAGGTGGTGTTGAAATTGATGAGGTGCGCGGAGTTGCTGGCCGCATGGGAGTCGTGGCAGGTGGTGCAGACGGCGCGGTAGTTCTCGAGGTGCGTCTGATGCGAGGACCAACTGGTGGCCGACGCGCTGTCCACCACCGTGCTGCTGTGACATTTGTAGCAGAGGGCGAAGTTGTTCGCGTTGTAGGGCGTGCTGTCGGTGAGCAGGAGCATCTTCTCCAGCAGCGGCGCGTAGCTGGAACCGTGCGGGCCGTTGGGACCGGTGCCGCCGGTGACGGGCCCCTGGTCGTTGTTGTGGCAGTCGTCGCAGGCGACGAGGCTGGCGGCGGACAGCGGCGGGATGAGGCTGGGCACGCTGGGGTTCTTGCCAATGACTTCGACGGGATGGAAGGAGGTGGTGCCGGGATTGAATGCCTGCCGGAGGTTGGTCTGCGGATACTGGCGCTGCACCCAGACGGTGCCGCTGTTGCCCTCGCTGTCGCCGTGGCAGCGGAAGCACAATTCATATTCAAAGCTGATGGCCGGCACCACGGCGCCGGCGGCGTTGATGCCGCGCACGTTCGCGAGCGAGCCGGACACTTCCAGCGCCGGGCTGGCGGAGGCCTTGGTGGCATGGGGATTATGGCAGTCCACGCAGGTGACGTGACGCGAGGTGCTGAGCGCCAGCTCGGCGGCGTCATGGATGCCGGAGGTTTGAAGGACCGGATGCACGCTGACCTTGTTCAGTTCGCTGGCAATGTCCTTGGTGGCGACGGTGCCGCTGTGGCAGACGAGGCAGTTCTGTTCCTCGGGGGTGAAGTTGAGCAGCCGCTTCGGGCTACCGGCGGCGTGCGGGCGATGACAGTTTTCGCAGCCGTTGGCGGCAACGGTGGTGCCGCCGGAGTGTGGCCAGGGGTTCGCGCCGGTGCCGTTCCACACCGCAGTCGAGGTGGCGTGGGCGGAACCGACCCACTGGTTCGGCTTATGACATTGCACGCACAAGGCGGAGGCGGTATTGGCCATCACGAGAAAGGTGCCGTATTGGTTGTTGTGCGGGTCGTGGCAGGAAGTGCATTGCAACTGGCCGGACCGGTCGAGCCGCACGTTGTTGACCAGCGCGGACGGGTCGCGCAGCTCGCCGTTCGCACCCGCAAAAGAAGTGCGGTAGTCGAACGACACCGGATGATGCGCTGAAAGATCCGTGCCGATGTAACTCCGCCCGGACGAAAGGGCGGCCGCGCCGGACTTCATCGTAATCGGCGCGGGGCGGCTGCCCACCATGCCGAGCGCGACCGTGCCGTCATGGCAGCTCAGGCAAAGCTTCGACGCGCCGGTCGGCTGGCCGACGACGGCCTTGAGCGTGGAGCTGCTATAAGGCGTGTAGCTGGCGGCGGACAGGGCGTGGTTCCAGAGCGGGCCGTCGCCGGTGGCGTTGTGCGGCGCGTGGCAGAAAATGCAGACCTCCCGCTCGGTGGCCGAACGCAGCGTGCCGGGGCCGCTGACGGAGAGATTATGTTTTGAATAGATGATGCTGTTGGGATTTTGCTGCGCCACCGCCGCCAGCGCGAGCAAGAGGAAAGCCATCACGGCGGAAAATTTCTTCACCGGCGCGGCGGCGCGCGGCGGACCAACCAAGGAAATGTCGGGGCGGGCTTTCATGGTTTGCGGATGTAACGAAACACCTGGATCCGGTGGTTAAAGGAATCGGCGACGTAAATTTCATTGTCGCGGCTGATGACGATGGCGTTGGGCAGCCAGAACTCGCCGGGCGCCGGGCCGGATTCACCCCAATCCATGAGCAATCTCCCCTGCCCGTCGAACACCTGCACGTTGTCGAACACCGCGTCCACGACATAGACGTGGCCGGCGGGGTCCACCGCCACGCCCTTCGGCCGGCTAAAATGTCCGGGCCCGTCACCCGTGCTGCCAAAGGCGCGCAGGAACTTGCCATCCGCATCAAAAATCTCGATGCGGCAGTTCAGCGAGTCGGTAACATAGACCAGCCCGGCGGCGTCAACGGCGATGTGCGTGGGGAAATTAAATTCGCCCGGTTCATCGCCGCGCCGGCCAAACTTGGAAATGAATTTGCCGGCGACATCAAAAATAAAAATCTGATGCTGCCCGGCGTCCGCGACATAGAGCCGGTCGCCCAGCAGCGCGAGACCGGAAGGCCGGATCAGGCCGTTGGTGATTTCAAACTGAAGGTTGCCCTTCGCGTCAAACGCAATCACTTTTCCCAGCGCCGAGTCGGCCACAAAGAAAGTATCGCCGTGACGGGCGGCGGCCACGGGCGATTGGAACCGCAGCTTGCCGACGGCTTCCCAGCGCAGCCATTTCTTGTGCGACAGGTCCAGGAAACAGACGGCGTTCGCGCCGGTGTCCGTGACCAGCAGGTCGCCCGCGTCGTCCAGCGCGAGGCCGAACGGATTGACCAGCTTACCCTTGACCTTGCCGATGCCCGTGATCCAGTCGGCCATCCGGCTGAACATGGACGGCTGCACGCCGATGTCCCCCGGCGCGGAAATGTCGCGCTCATAAATCACCGCCGGTTCGGCGGGCGGCGGCGGCCAGACGGGCGCGGGCTTCGGCGGCGCAGGCGGAACCTCGGCGCAGCCCAGCGCCAACAGCAGCGCCAGGCCGCCGGCCGCCAGCCCGCCGAACTTCGAATGACGTTTCAAATTCATCTTCGCGTTAAAACACCCGCTTCATGTAAAGGAAAATCCGGTTCTTCACAAGGTCTTGTGACCATGAGCCGGTGGCGGTGTATTGGTTGTTGTATTCGTAGCCGGCGCGGACGCTGAGCTTGCCGCGCGACCAGTTCACGCCGGTGCGGGCCGCGCCCTGAAACGAATCCGTCCCCAAAATGTCCTGCGCCGAACCGCCGCCCTCGACATACCACGCGAGCGACGCGAAGATCTGGAGGTTGTAACGGCAGAGCGCCAGGAACTGCGACTGCGTGCCGCCGGAGGAATAGTTGTAGAACGACTGGTTGAAGTTCACGCCGAGAGTGGACTTGTCGTCGAGGCGGAAATTGCAGCTCTGATAGGCGCGCGCGGCCTGGTAATGGGTGAAATTGCAGTTGTAGTCCTCGACTTCGGCCCCGGCGCGAAACCACTTCCAATTGTAATCCGCGCCGAACACCACGTCGGTCAGCGACTGCACCACGGTGCCCGCCGGGGCGTTGTTGCCCGACCAGTTCAACCGGCCATAGACGCCGTAGCGCTGGAACAAATCCACCCGGAACTGAGCGCTCGCGGTATAGATCTCGTAGGAGGCGTTGTTCAAGGAATCGCTCTGATAAGTCACCAGCACCGGCAGCGCGGCGGCGGGATTGCCGCCCAGCAGGGATAGGACATGAGCGCTCGGTGGGACAATCAGTTGTATCTGCGTCAGTTGGCCGGACGGGATGACTTGATAATCGGTTCCATCCACCAACTGGCTGCCGCCGGACGTGACCTGAATGGAACCGGGAACGACATTGGGCTTGTCCAGATAGACCGGACGGAAGTTGGGACTCGTGGGCAGGTAAAGCTGATGCGGCTCGTCAATGGTCGTGGCGACATCGCCGGTGGAATAGTCGTCCTCATGATCAACAATGAAGCCCAGCCCCGCCGTAAGCCGCGCCTGCGAGGTCAGCCGCTTGGTGTAACCTTCATACAAACCCACGCCATAGCGGTCAGTGGAGGAGGAACTGGTGGGATTGGAGTTGTCCGAATAGCTGCCGTGGACATCGGGACTCGAAGTAAGACTATCATAGAGCTGATGGCGCACCGTATAACTGCCCTGTAAGTTGTTGGCCGTGGACGGGTGAAGCTGATAAGTGCTGAAGTTGAACATCAGGTAGCTGTCCAGCTTTGGCGTGTGGTGAAAACTGACGTTCTCGGTGGCATTCGCCGCGTCCAACTGCTGGCCGCTGTATTGCGACTCACTGTAAGCGACCCCGGTGGTGGCCGTAATCTGCTTGTTGTGGCCGAAAGATTCCGAGTCCGAAGCGCCCACGGATTGGGTCAGGCTGCTCAGGCTGTTGCTGGAATTCAGGGTATTATCATACTGGTCTATCCGATAAGTCAGCGTGGTCTGGCCGGCCTGGCGTTTTTGGATGCCAATAAAGTTTAGATAAGTCTCGGAAATCTCGGTATTGTCGTTGAACCCGGAGTCATTTTCATTCCGGTAGCCAAAATCCGCGTTTAGACTTAGAGTGTCGGTCTCCTCGTTGATGCGCCCGCCGTAACGAGTGCTATCCACGGTGAAGGTGTCGAAGGAGCCATAGTTCTCATAAGTGTGATCCTGCGCGGCAAAGAACGAGGCGTTGTAAGGCTTGGCCTGCAGCAAATTGATTTGCGCCAGATAGCGGTTCACATCCTGATTGCTATTCTGGGTCTGTTTGGAACCAGGACTCGTGGAGGTGGTCCGATCCCAGCCCCAGCCCAGCTCGCCATCCAGATTAAAGGCCAGCAGGTTCGGGTGATAGATGGAGCCGGAAGTCTGCAGCCCAACCAGCGGCGTGATGAACAGTTGGTCATAGGTGGAAGTCGTGCTACCGACCCGGTTATTCTCATGCGAGTCGTCCAACTCTAGGCCGACGCTCGCCTGCGGCGTGCCGTCCAGCTTGAACCACATCGGGTCTTCCGCCCGTGCCCACGGTGCCAGCCGCTGCATGACGCCCACGACGAGCAGGCTGGCGAGCAAGCGGCAGCGCTGAAGCCAAACAATGTTCATTTGGTCACCGCCGCCTCCTTGCCGGGCTGGCTAAGGGCGCTGGCTTTGAGCAGAAATTTATTTACGCCAACGTGCGGGTCGTGGCAAACGACGCAGGACTTGCCTTCCGCGCCGGCGTGACCCTTGACGGCTTTCAAATCCTTGTCGTCATGGCAGTCGCCGCACACTTTCAAAACGTCCTTGGCCAGCAGGAAATTTCCCGCCGAAGAATGCGGCTTGTGGCAACCGGTGCAATCCTCGACTACGTCATGCTGGAATTTCGCCTTCTCCAAAAAGTTGTCGTGGCAGTCCCAGCACAAGGTGGGCGCGGTTTTCTTGAGGAAATTTTTGTTGCTCGCCGCGTGCGGCGTGTGGCAGGCCAGGCAGTCGCCATCGCCGACCGGCTGATGGACGTCCTTGGCGTTCTTGGCCGGAATGTCGTCGTGACAATCGGCGCAGGTGTCCTTGACGGATTTTTTCAACAGACCCTTGATTTTGCTCGCATGGGGATTGTGGCAGTCCAGACACTCGCCGTCGCCGACCGGTTGGTGGACGTATTTTTTCTTGCCGATGAGGTCGTCGTGGCAGCTCAGGCAGGTTTCCTTAACCGGCTTTTTCAGGAGGTGCTTCAGCTTGCCGGCGTGCGGCGTGTGGCACTCCAGACAGTCGCCGTCATCCACGGGCTGGTGCACATATTTTTTCTGCGCGGTCAGGTCGTCGTGGCAGTCGGCGCAGGTGTCCTTGACGGATTTTTTCAGCAGGTTCTTGAAGTTCGTCGCGTGCGGCGCATGGCAGTCCAGACATTCGCCGGACTCCACCGCCGCGTGCTTGACCGGGCCGGCGGCGAGCGGGTCGTCGTGACAGGTCAGACACAGCGCGTTGCCCTTGGCAATGAGCAGTTTTTTGTTCACCGACTGGTGCGGATTGTGGCAGCTCGTGCATTCGCCCGCCTCGACCGGATCATGTTTCACCTTCATGCCCAGCCGAAAATCCTTGTGGCAGGTGAAACAGACATCGCCCGGCTTGCCCAGCATCTTCTGGGAAAACTGGGATTCGTGGCAGGCCGTGCAGTCGCGGTTGGCGTAAGGCGGATGGACGTCGAGCTGGAATCTCGGCGGTGGCGCGACCGCCGGCGAGCCGCTCACCGCGTTGGTGGCGGCCGGCCGGTGCGTGTCCGGAGCGACCACCGCGTTCGTCGCGCCCGGCTGGGGGACGCCGTCAAAGAAAAATGTCAGCCATTTCTGTTTCGAATCTGTGGTGCAGCCGGCCAGAATCATCACACCGCAGACCAACCCAGCCAAGCCGCCGAGCGTGCAGCCCCGGCGGCGGAAATTCGCTTTGGTTAATGGCGGGTTCATCTGGCCGGCGTTCGGGATTGGCGGCTGACAATTTACTTTTGTTTCAGGAAGCCATACACGCTGACTTTCTGGCCACCGAACTGGCTAGTGACAAAGATGAGGTATTCGCATTGGCGGCCGGGCGCGACATATTTTTTGAAATAGCCGATGCTGTCATAATCCACCTTCACCGCCGCCGGCAAAATGACCTGCCCCTGTATGCTCGCGCCGGACTCACCAAAGAACAGCAGCAGCCGGCCTTCGGTGTCGAAAATCTGAACCACCTGCGTGGCGGCATCCACCACATACGCCAGCCCCTGCCGATCCACCGCCACGCCCTTGGGCCGGGCGAACAGCCCCGGCGCCACGCCCGCGTGGCCGATGGAGCGCAAAAATTTCCCCGACAGATCATATACCTGCACCACGTTGCCGCCGGTGTCGGAAACCAGCAGGCGGTTGCCGGGCTGGTCCACGGCAAGGTTTGTTGGCGAGAAAAGTTTTCCAACCGTGGCCTTAGCGTCGGTCGGAATGGTGAACAGCAGCTGGTGTCCCGACTTGCTGTAAACCCGCACGCAATGGTTCAACAGGTCGGCAACATAAATGCGGTCGGCCGTGACCGCAACATCCGCCGGCTTCATCTCATCCTTCTTGCCGAGCGCTTCCAAAAACGTGCCGTCGTCGCCGTAGATCAAGACCTGGTTGCGCCCGGTGTCGGCGACATACCGCGTGCCGTCCGCATCAACGCTGATGTTGATGGGCAGCCGCAATTTGCCCTCGCCCTGCGGCGAAAAATACGAGGCGCGGCTTTTCTTGAGATCAAACACCTCGATCACGCCCGCCACGGTGTCGCAGACAAAAATCTTGCCGGCATGAACCGCCAAGCCATACGGCTTGATTAGCGGATCTGCGGGTTTCTCCTCACCGGTGATAAAATCGGCGAAGCTGCGGTGCCGACCCAATTCGGCGTCCGACGCAAACGCAGTCAGGTATTGGATCCGCGGTTCATCCGGCGAGGGCGGAAAAAAAGTATAAGGCTTGGGCGTCTTGTTCGCCGTGGCGCAGCCACTCAACAGCCCCACCAGAACGCAAAAGCCAATTATTGGGACGAACTGCCATTTGGTCATTGTTTTCATGCAAAGATTTTAGCCCCGATCAGGATACCTAGCACTACTTTCCTTGGCATTCGCTAGCCATAAATTGTCATTGCTCCAACAAGAAATGATAACCGAATTAGCTGCCCGGCGCGCTCCGGCAATTCAAATCGGGCAGCATTTTATGATCCGGCGTTTCCATTCGTTTCAGCCGAAAGTGGCACGCTTGTTCCTGCGACGGACTAGCTGGCGCAGGAATTGCCTTACCTAAAAAGCGGGCTTCGGTCAAACTTCGACCAAAGCCCGCCTGATTCAGAACTTTAGACCGGGCGATTATTGCACCACAATAATGTTGGTCACACCGGCGCTGCCGCCCGGACTTGCGGCGGAAAGAACCACCGGGTAGCTACCGGCATTGGTGTAGGTGAACGATGGGATGTAGCTCGGCGGTGCGGCCACACCCGCCAACTTGTTGGCGGAACTGATGCCAGCCGGGCTGTAGAACGACCAAGTGCCATAATTGGCGTTGGGGCTGGTGTTCGTAAAGTTGACCGTCACCTTGTTTTTCACCAGCGTGGTGGAGCTGTTGGTGAAGCTGGGCGTCGGCACAACATAGATGTGGATATAATTGTTGCGTGCCATCGTCTGCGTTCCATTGGCGTCGGTTGCCGTGAGGGAAACCGTGTAATTGGTAGCAGTGGTGGTTTTCGTGTAGGCATAGGTAACAACCTGGGCCGTGCTGGCGCTGGTTCCGCCATCACCGAAATTCCAAGTGCAGGCTGTCACATTGGGATAATTCAAATTGGTGAACGTGAACGACGCTCCCGGCTTACCATAAGTTGACTTGGTCGTGAACATGGCGGTTTGGAACTGGCTCATGACCTTGGTTTCCGCGTCTTTTATGAGCAGCGGAATCAGCGTGGGGTTGTGGGTTTCATAGGTCCCATCGCTGTAAACCATGTAGATGTCAAACCGCGCCTGCTGGATGGCGGTCGGCAGCAGTAACTGATCGGCGGCCGACGGACCGGAGTTCGTGATGGAGGCCAGCGAGCCGGGCGACGTGTATTCCCAACTGTTCTGTTGGTAATTGTTCCAATTGTTGGTGAATATGGCCGGAGCGTTGCTTAACCCCCAGCGATTCAGCAGATCCGCCACGCTAACCACAAGGTTGCTGTTTTCGAGCGCATAGTCCGGGTAATCTGGTGCGCCGGAAGTATGGCATCCACCCAGAGCACAACCATTGGGATCAATCAGGAACGTGTGGCCAGTGACATTAGCCCCCGCAGCCGAGGTATAACTCGGCACATGGCAGGTGGCGCACTGGTTGGTATTATAGGTGCTCTTGGCCACAATGCCGCTGTGCGTGGCATAAATACCCATGCCATTGTTCAAGATACCATTGGTATAAAAGGTCTTGCCATTAGTGGTGTTCAGGTAATCCGGCTGAAGGATGCCAGTCAGCATATTATATTGCGGCGAGAGATGTGGCGCGCGGCTGAAGCCGGTGACGTTCGTGGTTAGGCCCGTGGTCACCGCCAGAGCGTTGGTAATGACCGTGTTCGTCGTTGTGCCACCTGTCGGATAAGCATTGGTCAAAATACCGACAATTTGATTATAGAGGTTGTAGTTGGTGGTGTAGGTGTAGGTATAGGCCGCCGAAACCAACAAGTTCGTCACGGGAACGACGTTGGTAATCAAGCCATAAGCACGACCATCCCAGCGGGCGCCACGGGTGTTATGGCACTGGCCGCAGACATTGATGCCGGGATTATATATGCTGGCAAACGTCGTGTTCATGTAATAAGTATTCCCTGAAGAATCTTTGCGCGCGTCGGCCTGCGAAGGCATGGTGTAAAAATTCGACGACCACAGCGGATTCCGCAACTGGACGTAATTGTTATACACATTGGTCCAACTGACATTTGTGCTCACGCCCGCAATAATGTTGGTCACATAGCCAAACACCGGCGTAGGCGTCAGCCCATGCGGGTCATGGCAATCCGCGCAACTGGGACCCCAAGCTTGGGCGTCACTGAGCGTGGGCAGCACCAGCGCATTGGTCTGCCCTTTCAGACGATTGGCATAATCATTAAGCATCGCCATGCGGGCCGCTCCGGAGTGGCAGGTGCCGCAACTTGCCTCATTACCAACACTGGAAACAGCGGCGGAGACCGTCAGGTAATGCGCTGAATTGGTGAATTCGTTATATTGCGGGTTATGTCCCTGATGACAACTGCCGCAAATTGCCGGGTCAACGCTGACGACCGGGAGAATGACCGCGTGATCGCTGTTCTTGTGCCAGCCCGCCGGGCCGTGACAGTCTTCACAGCCAACCCCTTGTAGGCTGGCCACCGGTGAGTTGGTGTCGAAACCCGTCGGTTGGTTGAAGCCCACCGTATGGCAGAGGACACAACTGCTGTTCTGCTGGCCGCTGTGCACCAAATCATTATAGGCGTTGGCATGGGCCGTGGTGGTCCACGGCGTATATTCCGCGCCATGGCAGCCACCGCAGGCCGCCGACCCGGCATAAAGATTGGCCTGGCTCAATCGGAAATTGTCATACCCATTCGTATCCAGGAAGGTGTTTTGCCAGGCAAAACTGGTCGCCTCTACTGTCTGGTAATTGTTCCAAGGCCCGGCCGGACTGGTCGAGCCTTGAATGGTATACCAGCCCATCGTGCCATACCAACTCAAGGTGACATTGGTGCCGTTCACAACCGGGTTGTTTAGCACGGGCGCGGCGGGAACGCCGCCGCCGGAGCCGAGCGTTTGCATCTGATACATCTGACCGGATGCCGTGCCGATGATGCCGACCAGAGCCAGGCCGGCGGTCAGGACGGACAAAGCCCGGCGCATAGGGTAAAGATCCATGGTTTTCATTTGATTTTAGATTTTTGTTGTCCCCGCACCGTTATGAGCCAGCCCGGCCACCCGCCGCACCTCGCGGTAGTATGTCAAGTGCGGGCAAGTCTTCATAACCTCAAGGCACATCGGTTATTTTCGGATCACTTGTTATGGCAACTGCGGCAGAGCAAGCTGCCCACGCCAGCCTGGGTCCCAACGATCTTGACCAACTTGGGATTATTGTTGATGTCATACGGCGTGCCTTCCTGATTGTGCACGTCGTGGCAGGAAGTGCATTCCACCGTATGACTTCCATTCAGTAAAAATCCATTGATGGTCATATTATTGCCGGGTATAAACAACCCGCTGTCCGGCTGCAAGACGTAGGTGGTGTCAGGATTCCACAGCCATTCATCCTGGCCAACGCCCGTGCCGACCAGCGCCGAGTTGTAGGTCACGGAAATGGGATGAGAATGGGTCAGGTCGGTGCCCAGATTGGCGCTGTTGGTGATAAAACTGGCCGGGCCATGCGTGGTATAATAGCCAACCCCGCCATAGGTGTTGATGGCCACCGTGCCGTCATGGCAGCTTAAGCACGCCAGAGACGGCCCGTTCGGTGACGCCGCCACCGCCGCCTGCATGCTGGAAACCGGAACATTGTTGGTGTTATACATCCTGAATGCGGAGGACGTGGTCTGATGGCCCCAGAGCGGAACCACGGTGCTGTCCGCATGGTGCGGCACATGGCAGGTGCCGCAAACGGTGGCCGGATCCGAGGGATCCGTGTTCCACGATTGCGTATGGAAGTCATGCGGGCTGCCGACGATGCCGGCCCGGGCGGTGAAGGCCAGCAGGGCGCCGGCGACCATGGTCAGAGTGAGGAGGTTGAGGGATTTCATAATATTATGTTCAGGTTATCAGTTTAGCTACGCGCGTTTGTTGTTGTGTTGTCCGTTCGATTCGGTTTGTTCGCGGTCGGATATCAGCGCCGCGTTTTCGTTTTGTTGGTCACGGCATCAGTTAATGCCGCATTTCCCATGGCAGAGGCGCATCCCGGCCAACCGGCCGTTTCACCTCCACCGTCTAATTGGTTAAAATCATTCATGCGGTTCAAGCATTGCCGGCCACTAGGCCACCCATCGCCCACGCCGGCGCGGCCGGGGCCGAGGCTTCGAGGCGCTTCGCCCACGGCGAATCAAATCGCGCCATCAGTTCCGCCGTGTGTTCAGCGATAATCTGCTGGCACAAGGCCAGTTCCTGGCTGCGGTTCTTGGTATTTTCGCGCACCACCGCCTCCAGGTCGTCAATGTCGTAAAGAAAAACATTCGGGAGTTCCGCCACCGCCGGGTCAATGTCCCGCGGCACCGCGATGTCCACGAGCACCAGCGGCCGGTTCCCGCGCGCGGTCAAAATCTTTTCCACGTCGGCGCGCTGCAAAACAATTTCCGGGCTGCCGGTCGAGCTGACTAAAATATCCGCCTCGGTCAGCGCCGCCGCCGAATCCTCGAGGCGCACCGCGCGGCCGCCGAATTCCGCCGCCAGTTTTTCCGCGCGCTCCACCGAGCGGTTGGCCACCAGCACGGTTTTGGCGCCGCGCTTGGCCAGATGTTTCACGCAGGCCTCGCCCATTTTGCCCGCGCCCAAAATCATCACGGTCTTCGCGCTGAGGTCGCGGTCAAAAACTTTTTCCGCCAGCTCCACCGCCACGCTGCCGACCGAGGTCGCGCCGCGGCCGATGCCGGTGTTCGTGCGCACGGACTTCACCACCGCGAACGCCGTCTGGAACAGCCGGTTCATTTTTTTGCCGACGAGGCCCGCGTCCTTCGCGGCCTGATACGCATTTTTGACCTGACCGGTAATTTCCGTTTCACCGATGACGAGCGAATCCAATCCGCTGGCAACGGCAAACAGATGTTCCGCCGCCGCCGCGCCTTCCTTGACGTAGAGATGCGGGGTGAAATCAAAATCGCTGCCGGTAAGTTCCTGAAACAACGCCTGAACCCGGCCGTGAATCCACGGCGACACGCCGTAAATCTCCACGCGGTTGCAGGTGGAAAGCAGGACGACTTCATCAAGTCCGCCGCGCAGCTTTAGGCGGCAGCCGCAGCACTGGAGCCGCGCGCGCTGGACGGCCAATTTCTCACGCACCTCCACGGGCGTGGTCTTGTAGCTCAATCCGGCGACAAATATTTTCATGGCTTGTTTAATTTCAGGCCTGGCTGCGGCTTGATGACTTAATATTCGGCTAAGATTGAAATCCGCGCTTACCGTTTTTTGTCATTTAACAAACAACATTTGGCGAGATAAAATCCTGATTTTTGCCTTAACCAGATTATTAGATTTCCTTACCGGCCGCATCCTCGCCCGGCGGCGTCACGCGCGGCTCGTCTTCCGGCCGCTCCAGCGGGTGTTCGTGCGCCTGAAATTCCTCGGAGATGCGCCCGTCCAAACACGCGGTGTTCAGCGGGTAAACTTCGGGATCGAAGATGACGTGGTAGAAATGCCAGACGATGATGGCGAGGCACGCGAGCACCGCCTCGTAGTAATGGATCGTCGTCGCCACCGTCACCACCCAGCGCGGCAAAAATTGCGTCACGTCAATTTTCATCCAGATGGCGAGGCCGGTTGCGCCCATGATGATCGTCCCCCAGACGACCGCCCAGTATTCCATTTTTTCAGCATAGCCAAAGCGGCCGATTTTTGGTTTGTCCTTGGTCAATCCGGCGAGGTAGCGCACGGCCTGCCAGACATCGAGCGCGTCTTTTTTAACCGGGAACAAATCCGCCACCAGCTTCCGCCCGTCACGCGTGGCGAGAATATAAATCAGGTGATACGCGCCGACGGCGAGCATCACGACGCCCGCGACCCGGTGCGCCCAGCGGCGGAACGGCTCGCTGGAACCCAGCACCTTCGCCAGCCACGAATCGGGAAATTTCAGCGCAAAGCCGGTGACCGCCAGCACGATGAAGCTCGTCGCCAAAATAAAATGCTGCCAGCGCTGCGACGCCGTCATCCGCACCACCGGGCGCTCGGTCATGCGCAGGCGCGCGGCGGTTTTTTTGACAAACAAAATTCCGTTGTGCGCCAGCATCCCGCCGATGGTCGCGAAAATGAGCATGAGATAAATGCGCCGCGTCCAGTTGTTCAGCTTGCTGCCGAAATCCGTGCCGCCCGCCTCGCCGTCCGGCGCGACGTGGATTTTGCCCAGCGAAAATTCCTTGTTTGCGCCCGGATGACATTTGCCGCAGGTCGCGACGAGGTTGACTTTATTGATGGTGGAATTGGTGTCCGCCGACGGCAGAATTTTGTGGTAGCCGTGGCAGCTTGCGCAGTTCGCCGCGACGGTGGAACCATATTGCGCGGCGAGGCCGTGGTAGCTTTCAAAAAAAGTGGTCACGCGGTCGGCCGGCAGATTGTATTTCGTGTTCAGCCGCTCGGACGCATGGCAGCGGCTGCACACGTCCTCGGAAATGCTCATGGTGGAAGTGCTCTTGAGCGACCGGATCTTGTGGTCGTCATGACAACCCGTGCAGGTCGGCGCGTCCGGCGAACCGGCGGCCACCGCCTTCCCGTGGACGCTCTGCGCCCATTCACGCGCCTCCTGCTCGTGGCACGCGCCGCACGTCGCCGCCTGGCGCGAAAAATAAATCGGCGAGGTCGGCGAATTGTCGGAAATGATCTCGTGCGTATCGTGGCAGTCGCGGCACGTCGCCGCGTCGTCGTGACCGGCCTTGAGCGCGAGGCCGTGGACACTGGCGTTGTAACTGGCCGTCTGCCGCGCGTGACACAGCGCGCAGTTCACCGGCGCGAGCAGCTTATTGTCATCGGGATGCTTGGTGGTGACGTCGGCGTGGCAACTGATGCAGGCGTTGGTTGCGTGGGCGGACAATTTTAATTTGGCCGCGTCCACGAACAGCGAGACGGCCTTGCCGGCGGCGTTGGTCTTGAACAGCGTGTTGTCGCCGTGGCAGTCGAGGCAGTCGCTGTTTTTCAAACCGGCAAAGGCCGGTGCCGCCGCCAGCAGGCAGAACGTGAACACAAGGCAAAAGCTGCGTATCATTCCCCGATTTTCGACCCAGGCCGCCCGAAAATCTCCCCTTCATTTGTCAACTGCTCGCCAATTTTTGACGCGAGCTTGCGGGGCAAAACAATTGCGGCAGCCTTCCGCCGCGCCCGTCACTGCTTCAGCCGGAAGAACAAATTGCCGGTGGGCGGCGTGAGGGTGATGGAATTCGTGCCGTTGGCGGGAGTGATGGTGTAACCGCTCGTGGCCCAGGCATTGGTCAGCGCGAGGGTCGCATTCTGCTGCAAGGTGTAGGTGTTGGTGGCGGCGTCCGGCCAGGACACGGTGACCGTGTTGCCACCATGTGTGATGATGAGTTTGGGCACGCCCGGCATCTGCACCACGGAAATGAGACTCCAGAATCCGCCGGTGACGGAATAGCTCCCGCCGCTCATCGCCAGGCTCGCGTCTGGCTGGCCGATGGTTCCGTTCACCTGATAAGTGCCGCCGGTGCTGGTGCCGCCGCCGCCGGCAATCTTATACCAGTCCACGGTGTAGGTTTGCCCGGACACCCGCAGGATGAAGGCGGAAGGCAGCAGGGAGAAACAAAAAAGCCAGATGAATTTTCTCATCACCGCCCCACTTTACGCCAGCCGGCCGGCGATTCAATCCCGGAATTTTCAACGACCGGTCGCATGGCCTTTGGCCAGCCGCGAAAAATCCGGGTTCCGCGAACCGGCCGGCCGGTGGCCGGAACTAGGGCGTTGCCCTAGAGAACAAAGTCTCCGAGCCCGATAGCCAAACCGCGCGCCGGCGGCTAAAGTTGGGCATGGTTGAGAATTTATTTCAGCCAGAGCGGTTGTGCCAGGCAATCAAGGGAACGAAATCGCAATCATATTAACCCGCCGGACACGCAGTTCCGCCGCGCCAAAAAGAAAGTAAAACAAAATGAAAACGAACCAAAACCTCCGCACGGCCGGCTTCACGCTGGTGGAAATCATGATCGTCGTGGCCATCATCGGCCTCCTGGCGGCCATCGCGATTCCGAACTTCGTGAAAGCCCGTCAAACCTCGCAGTGCAACGCCTGCATCAACAACCTTCGCCAGATTGACTCGGCGGCCAACCAGTTCGCGCTGGAAAAAGGCCAGACCACCGGCGCGACCATCAACTACCCCACCGACCTGCTGCCCTACATCAAGCTGAACTCGAGCGCCAGCATCCCGCAATGCCCGGCCGGCGGCACCTATGCGGACGGCATTGTCGGCTCGAATCCGAGCTGCACGCTGAGCACGCTCGTCCCGCCCCACGCGCTCCAGTAAAGGCGATGGGTATTGAAAATACAGTCATCGGCATCGCCATCATCCCGGCGGGCTTGTTCGCTGTTTTTCTCATTTTTCTCGCCATGAAAAAATGAAATCCGACCTTGAGCCTGAAAGTTCCGGCCCGGCGGGCTTTGCTTGGCCGGCCACGGAGGAGTTTGCCGAATGGCTCAAGGCCGACCCGGCGAACCTGGAGCAATGGTCGGAAATCGTGAAACAACTGGTGGCGGGCGGCGGCGGCGCGCTGCCGCCCGACGTGCTGGCCAAGGCCAGGGCGCTTGCCGCCCAGCATCATGAAGCCCGCTGTCTCCAGCAACTTCAAGCCAAGATCAAGGAGGTCGAGCTGGTCATGCTGCCGCCGCCCGGCTCAATGCAGGTGGAAGACCGGCTGTCCCAGCTCAACGCCATCATGGACGAAATCACGGATCTCCTGCTGGAAACACCGGAACCGCATCGCACCAAATATCTCAAGCGGGTGCTGCCCGCGCGCGACTGGCTCCGCGCCTACCCGGTAAATTAGGAGGCCAACCGCCTCCTCAAGCCATTTGCAGCATGACGGCCGCCGACATTGCGTTTGACACCCTGGCCTGGGTCTGGTGTCTAATGAAACGCATCCGGCAAAACGCCGGCAAAACCATGCTGGCATTTTTAAAAAATCTGGAGCGCCATTCGCGCGCCGCCATCATTGTGGCGGCGCTGCTGATGGTGGCGGCGGTCGGATACTTGGATTACGCCACCGGCCCGGACATTTCCCTTTCCGTCTTTTACCTACTGGCCGTGGCGCTGGCGGTCTGGTTCGTGGGCGCGGGCTTCGGGGTATTCATCGCCGGCTTGAGCGTGTTCGTGAACGTGGCCGGCGATTGGGCCAGCGCGGTGCAATTTCCCAGCCCGTTCATCCCGGTATGGAACGCGGCGGCGGTGATGGCCTTCTATCTCGTGGTGGTCTGGCTGCTCGCCCTGCTGCGGTCGCTCTATCGCAACCTGGAAGCCCAGGTGCGGCAGCGAACCGGCGCGCTCACCGAGGAGATCGCCGAGCGCGAACGGCTGGAGCGCGAGCTGCTCGAAATCAGCGAGCGCGAGCAGCGCCGCATCGGCCATGTTTTGCACGACAGCCTGTGCCAGCATCTTACCGGCACGACGCTCGCCGCGCAGGTGCTGGAGGAAAAGCTGGCGGCCCGCGACCTGCCCGAGGCCGCCGAGGCCAGCCAGGTGGTCAGCCTGGTGGAAGAAGGCATCAACCTTTCCCGCAAGCTGGCGAAAGGTTTGTATCCCGTGGAAGTCACCGCCGACGGCCTGATGCTGGCCCTGGAGGAATATGCCGCCAGCACCAGCGAGCTCTTTAAGGTCGCCTGCCGCTTTGAATGCGACTCGCCGGTGCTGATTCACGACACGGCCACCGCCGGCCATCTCTATCGCATCGCGCAAGAAGCCGTCGGCAACGCCATCAAGCATGGCAAAGCCAGAAATATATTGATCACGCTGACGGTGAGCGAAGACAGCACCCTGCTGTCCGTCAATGATGATGGCACGGGCCTGCCCGAGCCATTGCCCAAAGAGCGCGGCATGGGCCTGCGCATCATGGCGCACCGTTCCGACATGATTGGCGGCGGCTTTACGGCCCGCCGCAATGTGATTGGCGGAACGGAAGTCGCCTGTGAACTGAAAAACGAACCACTGGCCGCCGCCCCGTGATCAAACCCAAAATAAAAATTTTCCTCGTGGACGACCATCCGCTGGTGCGCGAATGGCTGACCAACCTCATCCGCCAGCAGCCCGACCTGGCGGTCTGCGGCGAGGCCGAAGACGCGCCGCACGCGCTGCGGGAAATCGCTGCGGCCAAACCCGACGTGGCCATCGTGGACATTTCGCTCAAACAGGGCTCGGGCATCGAGCTGATCAAGGACCTCAAGGCGCTGGACCCCAACCTCGCCGTCCTCGTGCTGTCCATGCACGACGAACAGCTGTATGCCGAGCGGGCGCTGCGGGCCGGCGCTCGCGGCTACATCATGAAACGCGAGACCGCCAAAAAAATCATCCTGGCGATCCGGCAGATGCTGGGCGGAAAAATTTACATGAGCGACAGCCTGTCGGCGTCCTTCGCGGAAAAGTTCGTGGACGGCCAGCTGCTCACCAGCGGGTCGCTGGTGGACCAGCTCACCGACCGCGAGCTGGAAGTGTTTCAGCTTTTGGGCAAGGGCTGCGAAACGCGCCAGGTCGCCCAGATGATGACGGTGAGCATGAAGACCGTCCAGACCCACTGCGCCCACATCAAGGAAAAGCTCAAGCTGACCAACGCCGCCGAGCTGCTGCGCGAAGCCGTCCGCTGGCAGGAAAGCAACCCTACGGGATGATTCGGTCAGCCAAACCCTTTCCATGCGGCAACATTTTTCGGCGGCTTCCAACGCATTACATTTGTCATTGACGTTCGCCGCCAGCGTTGTAGCATGAGCTACATTTGATGAAAAAGAAGAGTTGGCGCATGACTTCTGCCGCGTTTACCACCGCCGCTATATCGGTGGCGGCACAGGAAGCCACCAATTCTCCGACAGAACTTCAATCCTGGAATTTTCACGTCCAGAACACCGGCATCGTGCAGGGCTACCCCGCCTTTGCCTCGCAATATTCCGGGCCGAACAGCCTGCCGGCCGGCGGCCAGGCACGCGAAACCATCTCGCTGGATTTGCTGGCGGGCGTCCGGCTGTGGCCGGGGGCGGAAGCTCATATTGACGGATTGATGTGGCAGGGCTACGGCCTCGGCAATGCGCTCGGTGTGGACGGTTTTCCCAATGGCGAAGCCTTCCGGCTCGGCACCGGGACACCGAACGGCGCCATCACGCGGCTGTTCATCCGCCAGACAATTGGCTTTGGCGGCGAGCAGGAAACCATCGAGGACGACCAGCTAACGCTCGCCGGAAAGCAGGACATCTCCCGGCTCACCTTCACGCTCGGACGTTTCAGCGCCAAGGATATTTTCGACAACAACGCCTATGCCAACGACCCGCGCACCCAGTTCATGAACTGGGCGCTGATGGCCAACGAGGCGTGGGATTATCCGGCGGATGCCATCGGCTACACCACCGGGCTGGCCGTGGAACTGAACCAGCCGCAATGGACATTGCGCTACGGTTTTTTTCAGGTCCCGCGATACGCGAACTCCCTGACCGCCGAAGACCGGATTTTCAAATGGCCGTATGACGGTTCGGCGCAGGACGGCCCGATTTTGGATGCGTGGGGCATGGTGACGGAATTTGAACGGCGTTACACCATCAAGGATCATCCGGGGACAATCCGCTGGCTGGCCTATGTGAACCGCGCCCACATGGGCAACTATCAGGATGCGGTCAACAGTCCAATCCGGCCGGCTGACATCAACGCCACCGCCGCCTATCGCTACAAATATGGTTTCGGCCTGAACCTTGAACAGGAAATCGCCAAAAACGTCGGCGTGTTTTCCCGGCTCGGCTGGAGCGATGGCAACAATCAGGCGTGGGTGTTCAGCGATGTGGATTACACGGCGACGGCGGGCATCAGCCTCAAGGGCGCAGCGTGGCAACGCCCGGACGACACCTTCGGCCTGGCGGGCGTGATGAACGGCCTTTCCAAGTCGCATCAGGAATTCCTCGCGGCGGGCGGCACGGGCATCCTCGCGGGCGACGGCAACCTGGATTACGGCTGGGAAAAGATTCTGGAAACCTATTACGACTTCAAAATCTGGAAGACCTTGCACAGCGCTTTGGACTATCAGTTCATCGACAACCCGGCCTTCAACCAGGATCGCGGTCCGGTGTCGGTCTTCGGCGCGCGGGTGCATTGGGAATTTTGAACCCTCCGGGCGGGCGGCTGCCGACATTCCGTTTGACACCGGGGACGGCGTCTGGTGTTTATGAAAGGCGTGCGGAAAAGCGCAGGACAATTCATGCTGCAATTAGTCAAACAACTGGAAAACCGTTCACGCCCCGTATTAATCGCGCTGGCGTTCCTGATTGTTGTGCTCATCGGGGCGGTGGATTATCTCACCGGTTTCGAAACCTCCTTTTCAATTTTTTACCTGGTGGCCATCGGGCTGGCGGCCTGGTTTGTGGGACGCAGTTTTGCGGTTTTTGTTTCCATCTTGAGCGTGGTGGTGTCGCTGGCCGGGGACCTGGCCAACGGCGCGCATTTTTCCAGCCCGCTGGTGCCAGCCTGGAACGCCATAATCCTCATCGCATTTTATCTGGTCGTGGTCTGGCTGCTGACCGTTTTGCGCTCGCTCCAGCGGGAGCTCGAAGCGCGGGTCCAGCAGCGCACGGCGGCCTTGCAGCAGGAAATCGCCGTGCGCGAGCGGCTGGAGCGGGAGCTGCTGGAAATCAGCGAGCGGGGACAACGGCAGGCCGGCCATGATTTGCACGACATTCTCGGCCAGCATCTCACGGCCACCGCCTTTGCCGGCCAGGTGCTGAACGGGCAGCTGGAAAGCCAGGCGCTGCCCGAAGCGGCGGCGGCCGGGCATCTGGTGAAAATGGTCGAAGAGGCGATCATCCTGACCCGCACCTTTGCGCGCGGCCTCCTGCCCGTTGAAATGGATGGCGAAGGGCTCATGGACGGGTTTCAAGAACTGGCGCGCAAAACCGGCGAACGGTTTAAAGTGGTCTGCGAATTTGATTGCCGCGAACCGGTCCTGCTAAATGATGCTGAAAGCAGCACCCACCTGTATCGGATCGCCCAGGAAGCCATCACCAACGCCATAAAACATGGCAAAGCCAGACAAATTAACCTCCGCCTTGAAAAAACCAACCACGTCATCACATTGACCATCACCGATGACGGCGTTGGTTTGCCAGAGAATGCGCGCAACGGCCAGGGATTGGGGCTGCATATCATGGCCTATCGCGCCAACCTGATCGGCGCGACCTTTGACATCGGGCGGCTGCCGGAATCCGGCACGCGCGTCACCTGCAAGCTTCCTTCAAGCGATGCGGTTGCCTCTGAAATTCATGGCGCAAAAAATTAAAATCCTGCTGGTGGACGACCATCCGCTCGTGCGCGAGTGGCTCAACAACCTGATCAACCAACGGCCTGATTTTCAGGTCGGCGGCGAGACCGGCAACGCGCCGGAAGCGTTGCGGCTGGTCGAAGCCATCAGGCCCGACATCGCGATCGTGGACATTTCGCTCGCGAGCGGTTCCGGGATCGAACTGATAAAAAGCATCAAGGCCAGCCAGTTCGACACGGCGGTGCTGGTGCTCTCCATGCACGACGAGCTGCTTTACGCCGAACGCGCCCTGCGCGCGGGCGCGGGCGGCTATGTCATGAAAAGCGAGGCGACACAAAAAATTTTCCAGGCCATCCACCAGGTGCTTGACGGGGAAATTTATGTGAGCGAAAAAGTCGCCGCCCTGATGGCCAAAAAGTTTCTCGCGGGCAAAGCCGGCAAGACCACGTCCTCCGTCGAGCAGTTGAGCGACCGCGAGCTGGAGGTTTTCCAGCTGCTGGGGCGCGGCTACAACACCCGGCAAATCGCCGAACACCTGCACGTCGGCTTCAAGACGGTCCAGGGCTACTCCGCCCGCATCAAGGTGAAGCTCAACCTGACCACCGCCACCGAACTGCTGCGCGAAGCCGTGCGCTGGCACGAGAGCCAGGAAGATTCCAGCCGGCGCGTGTAGGATTCCGCCTCTCACAATTTCAAGGCGGCGGCGCACAGACATTTCACCGCGCGTGCCTTACCGTCCGGGCGGTGAAAAAAATCGTCGCCACATTAATGGCTTTCATCGCGCTCCTGGCGGCGCACGCGCAGACCGATGCGCTCACGCTGGCCGGCGCGAAACAGCTCGCCTTTGAGCGCAACTGGGATCTGCTCGCGGCGAAGAGCGGCATTGACGCCGCGCAGGCGCAGCTCATCGTCGCCAGGGAATTTCCAAATCCGACGGCTTCCATTTCCACGGCTAAAATCGGCGACCGCGAAAGCGGCACTTCGATGGGCAACGGGCTTTGGGAGCGTAATTACGATTCCATCGCCGCCGTCAGCCAGCTGATCGAGATCGGCGGCAAGCGCCATGACCGCCAGTTGGCCGCCCGCGCCGGAGTCACCGGCGCACGCGCGGCGTTTTTTGACGCGCGGCGGCTGCTGGACCAGGGCGTGACCAAGGCTTACGTCGCCGCCGTTTTGGCCGGCGACAATGCAAGGATTTTGAACGAGTCCGCCGGCTATCTCCGCCATGAAGCGGATCTGGCGGAGGTGAAATTCAGGGCCGGGGCGATTTCCGATTCGGACAAAAAGCAGATTGAAATCAGCGCCGAACAATTTGAACTCCAGGCCAGATCCGCCGACGCGGCGGCGGCGCAGGCACGGATCGCGGTGGAAATTCTTCTGGGCGAAAAGCAGCCGCAGGGAAACTGGACGCCGGCGAACTCGCTCGACCGGCTGAGCACCACGCCGCCGACCGGCACGAATGAATTAAGGCCGCAGGTGGAGCGGCCGGATGTGATCGTGGCGGACGCCAACCTGAAAAGTTCGGTGGCCAACCTTAAGTTGCAAAAGGCCATGCGGATTCCCGACCCGACGATTTCAATCGGTGGCGAACACAACCCGCCCGGCGGCGGGCCGCCGGTGGACACGTTGAACATTGGCGTGAGTTTTCCGCTGCCGCTGTGGAACCGCAACGGCGGGGAGATCAAGGCGGCGGAAGCGGCGCGCGCGCAGGCGGAACTCGCGCTCGAAAAGGCGCAGGCGCAGGTGCAGGCCGACATCGCCAACGCCGGCAGCGAATACGACGAGGCGGCGCAGCGCTGGCAGCGCTACCGCGACCAGACCGTTCCCAAATCCGCGAAGGTGCGCGAGTCGGTGGCCTTCGCCTACGAAAAAGGCGGCGCATCACTGGTGGATTTGCTGGAGGCCGAGCGCACCGACAACGACGTCCGGCTGGCGGCGGCGCAGGCGCAGGCCGACACCGCGAGCGCGACGGCGGATGTGCAGGCGGCGCAGAATGTCTTGACAGAAACGGAATTGAACTCCGCAAAATGATGAAAGGGATTTTTACCATGACCGATTTTTCACGGCGGAAACTTCGACTGCCGGCGGGAACGCTGTGCCTGATTGCCGCGTTCGCGCTGGCGGGCTGCGCCAAAAAAGAAGCGCCCGTGGCGGATGATGCTTCCGCGCCCCAGGTGTCAGGTGACGAAGTCGCTTTCGCCGCCGGCTCCCCGCAACTGGATTCGCTCACGGTGGAAACCGCGCAGCCGCGCACCGTGGCGGTGCGACATCTGACCGGCCGGCTGTATTGGAATGACGATGTAACAGTCCGCATTTTCACGCCGGTGGCCGGCCGGGTCAGCGCAGTCGTGGCTGACTTGGGAACGCCCGTTTCCACCGGCACGCCGCTGGGGGAAATTGATTCGCCTGATTTCGGCCAGGCGCTCGCCAGTGCGCGCACGGCGGCCGGCAACCTGGCGGCGGCGGAAAAAGCCTTCACCCGCAGCAAGGAATTGTTCGCGCACGGCGCGGCGGCGCAGCAGGATGTCGAGTCCGCCGAGGCCGCCGACACGGCGGCGCTGGCGGAGCGCGACCGCGCCGAGGCGGTGCTGGCCAATTACGGCGGCAGCGACCGGGCCACCAACGAAGTTTATCTGCTGCGCTCGCCGCTGGCCGGCTTGGTGGTGGATAAAAACATCAATCCGGGCCAGGAATTGCGCCCGGACATGATGCTCGGCAACGTGGCGCAGGTCTTCAATCCGCTGTTCACCGTCAGCGATCCGACGAAGCTCTGGTTGCAGGTGGATGTTTCGGAAGACGATCTGCCTTCGCTGGAAATCGGCCAGCCGGTTCACATTTCCAGCAAGGCGTTTCCCGGCAAAGATTTTACCGGCACGGTGGAAAAAATCGGCGACACGATGGACCCGGCCACGCGCACGGTGAAAGTCCGCGGCGGGGTGGCCAACCCGGACAAGCTGCTCAAGGCGGAAATGTATGTGACGGTGGACGTGGTGCAGGCGGCGGACAAGCTCACGGCCGCCGGCGTGGAAATTCCGGCCTCGGCGGTTTTCATGATGGACAACCAATACTACCTGTTTGTGGAAACGGCCCCCGGCCACTTCCGGCGTCAGCCCGTGAAAGTCGGGACGGAACAGGACGGGGGCATTCCGGTTTTTGACGGAGTTAGCGCCGGACAAAAAGTCGTGAGCGAAGGCGCGCTCCTGTTGCAGGCCATGGTCAACCCCGCCGACTGACATGTTCAGCAAAATTACCGCCTCTATTCTCCGCAATCGCCCGGTGGTGGTGGCGCTGCTGGTCGTTTTTATCCTGGCCGGCGTGAACGCCTACGAACGTCTGCCCGTCGAGGCGTATCCCGACGTCAGCAACCTGCTGATCCAGGTTCAAACCCTCTGGCCGGGCCATGCGGCGGAAGAAGTCGAGCAGCAGGTGACCATTCCGATTGAAGCGGCGTTGAATGGCGTGCCCCAGCGGCTGTCCATGCGCTCGATCTCGCTGTTCGGGCTGTCGCAAATTTCTCTGGTCTTCGAGGACAATGCCGACCCGGCGACGGCGCGCAACCTGGTCAATCAACTGTTAAGCACCGTCACCCTGCCGGCCGGCGCGCAGGCCAGTCTTTCGCCCGACGCCACGCCCATCGGCGAAGTGTTCCGCTACACGCTGCGCGCGCCGCCGGGTTTTCCGCCGGAGGAACTCCGCGCGCTGGAAGACTGGGTGGTGGAAAAGAAATTCCGCTCCGTGCCGGGGGTGGTGGACTTGAATCCGTTCGGCGGACTGACCAAGCAGTATCAGGTGCTGGTGGATCCGGCCAAGCTGAAATCCTACGGCTTGAATTTGCAGCAGGTCTTCACCGCCTTGCAAAACGGCAACGTCAACGCCGGCGGCGGCTATGTGGAACACGGCGCGCAGCTTTACATCGTGCGCGGGCTGGGGCTGGTCAAAAATGTGGACGACATCCAAAACGTCGCCGTGGCCGCCGTGAACGGCACGCCGATTCTCATCAAGGACATCGGCCAGGTCATCATCGGCCACGCGACGCGGCTCGGCCGGGTCGGCCGGACGGATGCCGCCAACGGAAAGATCACCAGCGACGAGGACGACGTGCCGGAAAACATTGTCATCATGCGGCGCGGCGACAATCCCACCATGGTGTGCCAACGGGTGGAAGAAATGTATGATGACATCAATGCCCATTACCTTCCGCCGGGCGTCAAGCTGGTGATGTATTACGACCGCACCGCGCTGGTGGACCGCACGGTGCATACGGTCCACAAAAATCTGCTCGAAGGCATCGCGCTGGTGATGTCGGTGACGCTGCTGTTTCTGGGGCTGGGCAACTGGCGTTCCGCGCTGGTGGTGGCGCTGGCCGTGCCGTTCTCGCTGTTGGGCGCCTACCTGCTGCTGGATTTGCGCGGCATCCCGGCCAACCTGATTTCCCTCGGCGCGATTGATTTTGGCATCATCGTGGACGCGTCGGTGGTGATCATGGAAAACCTCCTGCGCATCCTCCACGAAAGAAAAGGCATCCTGCGTTCCCTGCCGCGGGCGATCACCGAAGCCGTCACCCAGATGGGCCGGCCCATCCTGTTTTCAAAGATCATTTTGCTGACGGCGTTCATCCCGCTTTACACGCTGCAACAAGTCGAAGGCCGCATTTTCAAGCCGATGGCCTGGACGCTGACGTTTGCGCTGGTCGCCGGCACCGTTTTCGCGATGCTGATTGTGCCGGCGCTGGCCGCGTTCGCCGTCAAGGGCGGAAAAATTGCGGAGGAGGAATCCTGGATCGTGCGCTGGCTGCTGCGCCTGTATCGTCCGGCGCTGGACTTCGCCATGCAATCACGCTGGCTGATTTTTGTCGGGGCCACCGCGCTGCTCTTGATTGGCGGGATCGTCTTCCATTTTGTGGGTTCCGAATTTTTGCCAAAACTGGATGAAGGCGATTTGTGGGTGCGAACCTTCCTGCCCCAGTCCATTTCACCGTCGGAAGCGGCCAAGATCACGCACAAAGTCCGGCTGCTCCTGGCGTCCTTTCCCGAAGTCCGCTATGTCGTTGACCAGGAGGGCATGCCCGACGACGGCAGCGATGTGAACGGCTGGGACACCACGGAATACAGCGTCGGCCTGATTCCCCGCGACCGCTGGACCACCGCCCACAACCGCGAGGCGCTATGCGACGCGATGGCGCGCAAGCTCATGGCAATTCCCGGCGTGGACACCCAGTTCAGCCAATACATCGAAGACAACGTGGATGAGGCCGTCTCCGGCGTGAAAGCGAACCTGGCCATCAAGTTATTCGGCCCGGATTTCTTCACGCTGCAAAAATTGTCCGACCAGATCGTGGATGTCGTTTCAAAAGTCCCGGGCGCAGCGGATGTCGGCACCGAATACCTGATCGGCCAGCCGCAAATCCAGATCACCGTGAATCGGGCGGCGATTGCGCGTTATGGCCTGGCCGTGGCCGATGTGCAAAACGTCGTCTCCACGGCGCTGGGCGGCCAGGCGGCCACCCAGGTGCTCGAAGGCGAACGCAGCTTTGACCTCGTCGTGAAAATGTCGCCGCACTCCGTCGCCGACGTGCAATCCATCCGCAATGTTCCCGTGTTCGGCTCGAACGGCGAGCGCATCACGCTCGGCGATCTGGCGACGGTGGAAGCCAGGCCCGGCATGGCGCGGATATACCGCGAAGAAAACGAACGCCGCACCGACATCAAGCTTTCCATCCGCGACCGCGACATGGGTTCGGTGGTGGCGGACGCGCAGCACGCCCTGGCCGCGCAGGTGAAGCTTCCGCCCGGCTACCATATTGTCTGGACCGGCGCATTTGAAAACGAGCGGCGTGCCGAACACCGGCTGGCCATCATCTTTCCCATCACGCTCATGGCGATTTTCTTCCTGCTGTTCATCACGTTCAATTCATCGGCCTTTGCCGCGCTCATCCTCCTGATTGTGCCCTACTCGGCGGTGGGCGGCATTCTGGCATTGCCGGTGGCGGGATTAAATTTGTCGGTCGCGGCGCTGGTCGGCTTCGTCGCGCTGTTTGGCATTGCCATCCAAAACAGCGTTATCCTTGTCTCCCGCATCCACGAATTGCGGCGGTCCGGCCTGGCCATGTCCGCGGCGGTCCGCGAAGGCGCGGCGTCGCGCGTGCGGCCGATGGTGATGACCGCGCTGATGGCCATGCTGGGCCTGCTGCCGGCGGCGGTCTCCACCGGCGTCGGCGCCGAAACCGCACGGCCGTTCGCCGTCGTCATCATCGGCGGATTGATCACGGCCACGGTGATGACGCTGTTCCTGATCCCGCTGTTGTATCCGTATTTCGAGAAAAAATCCCCGGAGACACCCTGACATGAAGCTCATCATTGCCATCATTCCGCCGGAACATTTCAACCAGCTGCTCGACGACCTCGACGAGCAGCACCTGCCCGGACTGACCGTTTCCGAGGCGCGCGGCTTCGGCCAGAACGACCGGGATTTCACCGACGTGGAAATGCCGCCGAAACTGCGCCTGGAAATCGCCTGCCTGGACGAGGAGGCGGAAACCATCATCCAGGCGATTTACAAGAGCGCCCACACCGGCCGGCGCGGCGACGGGAAAATTTTTGTGCTGCCCATCGCCGACGCGCTCCGCATCAAGACCGGCGAACGTGGCCATGCCGCCTTGGGAGCAATCCCTGAGGTTAAACCGTGATGGTGCTGCCGACGTTGTATCTGGTGATCGAGCGAAAAGATGCAGGGCGGGACACAATTCATCCGCCTGATTCCCGGGTTTGATGCCGGTGGTGCGGGTTAAACGGGATAGCCACTTCAGCGGAAGGCCGGATGCGGTGAACAAACACGTTTTGCCCCAGAACAAACAAGTTCCGACCCGAAGCTTATACGTTGTGACCCAATACATATATGCTCCGTCCCGAAGCATTGACATTGCGGGTCAAAGCAATGACGTTGTGAGGCAATACAGACTTCCAAAACATCCCGTTTCAAGACATTTTGGCCTCAAGCCGAGCCTTACACCCCGCCGGCAGGCATTTCTTATCCAAACCGCCGTGCCAAAAACAGAACCACCGCCCCGGCATAGCCGGAGCGGCGGGGTTTTCAATAAATGCTTCCTCAATGCGCCAGCCGCGAGACCATGGCGTAGATGATCAGCGCCAGCAGCACGAGGCCGAGGCCGAAGAAGAAATAGCCGAAGGTCTTGGCGATATTCTTCCACTGGAACCATTCGTCCTTGATGCGGTAAGAATCGAGTTTTCCGGATTTGACCAGCCGGTCATACCAGCGGCGGCGTTCGTGCAGCATTTCTTCCTTCGACACGCGACCAGAGAAGATGACGGTGTCCATCGGGAATTTCTCGATGCGGAAATGCGTGTTGAAAAAGTGGATGCTGAAAATAAACCCGGCAGCGAGCAGCGCCTCGTCCGAATGCAGGATGAGCGCGATGTTGATGGCCCAGCCGGGCAGGAAGCGCGTGAAAAATTCCGGGAACCACATGATCAGCCCCGACACGCCGATGATGGCGACGCCCCAGAACACGGCGAAGTAATCGAACTTCTCCCAATACGTCCAGCGGTCAAACTGCGGCTTGGGGCCTTTGCCGAAGAACCATTTGTTGTGGTTAATCAGATCCTTCAAATCATCCATCGTCGGCACCATCGAGTCCGGGCCGAACAGCACGGAGAAAAAGCGCTTGAGTTCAATTTTGCCAGTCTCGGGATTGCGCAGGTTGCCCCGGCCCTTCCAGGAGCGGCCGACCAGCGCGCTCAAGTGCAGTGTGAAATACAGGAACGTGATGATGGCGCCGAAGCGGTGCAGCATCCGCGCGGTGCCGGGCCCGCCGATGAGGGAGAAAATAAATTTCGCCCAGTCGGTGTAATAAAATTTCAGCGGCATCCCGGTGATGACGAGCAGCAGAAAACTCGTCACGACCAGGAAATGCAGGAACCGCTCGAACGGCTGGAACCGCGTGAACCATTCGTCGCCTTCCTGCGTCTTGATCTTCGCCTCGCGGAACGTTTTTGAGTCGTGCAGATACAGCCACACCGCGCGCACCAGCCACGCGAGCGTGTGCAGGCCGAAGAAGCCGAACGTGCCGATGAGCAGGCCGGTCATCGCCAGGAACACAACGTGGAGCAATGGATAATTCGCCTTGTCCAGCGGGTTGGCGTGCGGCCGGTATTCGGTGAACTTGGCCGTCGCGCCGGGATGGCATTTTTGGCAGGTCGCGAGAATGTTCGTGGCGGACAAATGCGACGCGGGATTGGACACCGGCAGGATGTCGTGGAAGCCGTGGCAGTCGTAGCACGCGGCGACTTCCGGCGCGGAGTTCGCCATGCCCAACATCATCGCCTTGCCGTGATACGTTTCGCGGTAATGTTCGAGCCGGTCCGCATGGCACTTGCCGCAGCGCTCGTCGCTCAGGGACTTGAAATTTTTGCCGGTCGGGTTGACGATCTGATGCGCGCTGTGGCAGTCAATGCAAACCGGCCCGCGGGGGTCGCCCACCGCGAGCAACTGGCCGTGGATGCTCTTGTTGTAGGTCTCCTCGATGCCAACGTGGCATTTGCCGCAGGTCTTGGCGACGTTGGCGTGGTTGATCGGCGAATCGCGGTCCACGCTGCGCTTGATTTTGTGCGCGCCATGACAATCATTGCACGACGGCGCAACGATCAGGCCCATCTTCAGCAGCGCGGTGCCGTGGATGCTGTCCATGTATTGATTGGCGGCCTCGGGAAATTCGATCTGATATTCCTTGGTGAGATTGGTGTTGCTGTGGCACTTCGCGCAGGTCGCCGGCAAATTCATTTTATATACGGACGAATGCACGTCCTTCACCGGCAAAATCTCGTGGTTGCCGTGGCAGTCCCAGCATTCCGCCGCGCCGGACGCGCCCATGGAATGGCTCATGCCATGGATGCTCGTCGCGTAATCCTTGCCCTCCTTTTCATGGCAGCCGGTGCAGTTCGGCGGCGAGACAATTTTGTCGTGCTGCAGTTCCTTGACGCTGTCGTGGCAGTCCACGCAGTCGAGCTGGCTGTGGACGGACTTCGCAAAACCGTTGGTCGGGAAATTGCCGACCGACTCCTTGACGCCGTTGACCCGGCGCGTGGTCCTCGGGTCGGTGTGGCAGTCCAGGCAGTCGGCGCTGGTAAACTTCGCCACGGCGTTGGTGGCGGCGAACAGGGCCGGTGCGGCCAGCAGGAAAACGGCGGCCAGAAAAATGTTTTTCAGCCGGGCCGGAGACGAAGCGGTTGCCATACACCACTACCATGACCGCGAACGCGCCCGACGGCTTGCCATCGCTTGCTTATTGTTTGGCATTTTTTGGCCAGCCGGATTAATCCGGCCGCCCCATTGATGCCCGCACCTAAAAGTCGAACGAACAGTTGACGTCGTATTCGAACTGCGAGAGCGCCGAGTAGAGCGAGAAGTTTCCGGGCGCGAAGACGTTCACCGGCGCGTTGCTCTTGCCCGCGTATTTGATGCCCGTGTTGTTCCAGAGGCTCCAGCCGGCTTTTTGCACTGGCAGTTCCAGCGGGCGCAGCCGGCTGATTTCAATCGGCGGCAAATTTTTCAGCAGATTGGGGCCGGATACCGGGAGGTTGGTCTGGATTACGCCGTAGCCCGCCGTCTCCATCAGGGCGTGGATCGGTGCCGGCATCTGGTTGGTTCCGGTCAGATCACCGGCCCGGGCTGGTGCGGCGGCCAGCAGCGCCAGCAGGGCGATTATCCGGAGGCTCTTCATGATCAAGGTTTAGCACTTTTTAATCCAAGCCGCCAAAAAATTCCGCGTGTAACCACAACTGGTGACAGGCGGAAAAATTGGGTTCGAGTATGCTTTGGGCAGTGGGACGTGGTGGATTGATTCATAGTTTAGTTTCTGTGTTGTTGTTTTTGCGAAGAAGCCCGGAGTAGTGTCCGGGCTTCTTTTTTTACGCGCCGCCCTACCCCGCATCCACCTGACAAATGAGGAGGAGTGCCGGGACAAAATTCAAGGACCTCGACCCGAATTTCACAGATTAAAACGGATTCAAATCCACAACTAAAATTTCCTTCTCCACATCGGCGGGAGGGCTTGTTCTTTTTTTATCCCGCTTAAGCATTGTCCGTCAAATCGAAGCAGCCTCACTGCATTTCTGTCGAAATAATTCCCGTTTAAGCCCAACAAGATTTCGCGCCAAAAATCCTTGCCCCGCCCTTCCCCGGCTCCTGGGCGGCTTGGCCGTCTTGGCCGCCGGCCAGCAGTCCCGCTTGGCTCTAGCGGAGGCTGGTGATTCGCGGCGCCCCCGGTGCGAGAGCCGTCGTCAGGATATTGTTGGTAAATTGGTAGGCCGGGGTAAAAATCATTTTCCGACCGCCGGCCATGAACCACAGGCTGACGCTGCCGTGATTATGATCCTTCGGACTGACCGTGATTTCAACGTGACGGACGACGCCGTTCTTGGCGGAGGTGGAAGTGCCGGTGATAGCCACGGATTTACCCTGATTCAGCGCCGCCAGCGCCGGGTCCGGGACGCTGATGGCCAGCCGGCCCCGGTCGCTTTTGAAGAAATACGGGAAGATCTTGAGTTTGAAATCACCGACATAGGTGCCGTTGGTGCGCGTGAGCGGGCCGATGATAAGCGTGGCCACGGCCGACGTCAACGGCATGGTGCTGTTCTCCAAGATGAGCACCCGGCCATCGGCGGCAGAATTGGTCGCCGTCGGCACCGCTTGGGCCGCACCCCAACTGGACATCAGGAGCAGCAGGCACAGGATGGTTTTAGGCATTGGCGACAAAAGATAGCGCCTGGGTGGATTTTAGCAAAGTGACAATTGGGTGGCAGAAGGACGTCAGGTCGTTAAATCTCCCTGTCGTGGCGGGTTGCCGGCGACGAGGTGACGCGTCTCATGGTCATAATTCCACATTCAAAATCCCGTCTGCCGCATTTGGAATGAGTCCAACCCAGCGACGCACGGATACCCGTCTGCCGATGCCGAATTAATCTCGAGGGCATGGCTGTCAAATGGCTGGATAGCAGCAGCAGTTTTGATAATACGGGGTGTTTTTATCGCGTTCCACTGCCGAACTGCGAGCACGCCCGGTGTCCGCCCAAACAAAATTTTTGCTTCGAAATCAGTTCAATCTAAAAATCATTGAATTCATTGGGCTATTTGCACGGCGTGGAACATTGTCATTTGTGAGAAATACGCAGCTACAATGGGTTACAAAAAGAGGCGACCGGGCGTGTGTCGCCTCTTTACCGATAACCCACGCCCGATACCACGCCCGACACGCCCGATATCACGCCCGATCCTCAAAAGAAGAGACGCGCAATCGGGCGTAAACGCGGGCGTCGGACGCCAAAAAGTCCTCGAAAATTAAATAACGACTTGGTCGGTCGTGTCAAATATCGAGTTTTTGACACGACTTAACAAAAAAGCATATCAAAAATTAAAAAGCTAACATACCCATATTTACTGGGGTTTTGATAGTTTCTCGCGCGAAAAACTCTGGCCGCACCTAGAGGTCAAAACACGAAATATAAGGCACACTGCTAACTGCCGGCCGCAACCCTGTGTTTCCCCACCCTGTCATCAAGCCGTAGCCCCGTCCGGGTCGCACCAATCCAATACCGCAACGCGCCGTGCCGGGGACTTTGGCGACCTGGATCCCACCGTCCTTGTCTCCCGCGAAGACAAGGACGGCGGCTAACAGCCCAATCAGTGTGCTTGGACATCCCAGGTGCTGCCCATGGCCTTTACGAAGGTGCCGGCACCTAGCGGTGCGGTGCTGTCGCGGATGGTTGCTCCCTGCACGTCGTTGAGCACAATCACCGGCTCGCTGCCGGCAGCCCCGACATGGAAACCGTTCAGCACGATGTCCCGCACATCATCGCACACCAGAGCCGGGCGATAGTCGCTGCCCTTTTCCCGGAGCGTGACCTGGTCAAACTTGATGCCTTCGGCGTGGCGGCAGTAGAAGCCCCAGGCGGGCAGTATCCCGAACATCCGGCATTCAGGATAACTTCTAGCACATTCCGGAATCTTGACGAGGCTGTCCAGACGGGGCTGCCCGGGCATCGGGACACTGCCGATGCCGCCATAGATGATGGTGATGTTCTTGAGGGATATATCTTGCACAGGGTGTCCGGGCAGGCCGGTGATTGAAGCCGTAATCAGCATGGGGGTGTGATACGGATTCGGACCCGGAAACTTGTTCATCTGATCGGGCGGCAGGTTGGGGATCTCAGCGGTGATGTCACTGAGGCTCACGCCGTGCAGCGATCCGACCGCGCCATTGACATTGCGGTGACC
>Ga0302197_10000492_pt1 | contig 39768 bp, 31 predicted proteins | sample II_Bog_N2_1_FD_193526 | JGI IMG/M metagenome (GOLD analysis project Ga0302197, IMG submission 193526) | Peat permafrost microbial communities from Stordalen Mire near Abisko, Sweden - II_Bog_N2_1 | ecosystem: Environmental > Terrestrial > Soil > Wetlands > Peat | place: Sweden: Abisko... | reverse complement strand
CAAACACTCTGTCGCGGTAGAATCGGTCAAGCGGAAGCCTCATGGAATGCCATAAACACTGTCTCGTCAACATGTTTGTAGCACAGGAGGCTTTCGCTGACTCAGCCTTCGCGAATAATGCAGGCTAAGGAACCTCTGCATAAGGTTGCTTTGTAACAGGGCACGACTTCAGTCGTGCCGCAAAAGCAGCAAAATCAACGTGGGCTTTAGCCCCTGAGCTAATGCCAGATCGTAACGACGGCTTGTTCAGAGGCTCCCTAACGTAATCCGCATAGAAAGCTCGAACAGAATTGTAACTCCGGATGGGGGATATCTGATTCCTGCATCCGCCTTATTGCAGTGCAACAATATGCTTTCTTAGCCTAAATGGTGGCCTTGGTGGCTCCGGTGGAAATGCCTCCGTCCACGAGAAGTGTCTGTCCGGTTATGTAGCGGCTTGACTCAGAGGCGAGAAAAACAATGGCTCCATCAAGATCGTCGGGCCGGCCGGGTCGCTTCACCGGAATGCGATCACAGATGTATTCGACCCATGACGCATTTTCATAGAGAACCCGATTCTGCTCAGTTTTGAACCAGCCTGGCGCGAGACAATTCACGGTGATTCCGCGACTGCCCCAATCGTCGGCAAGACTCATGGTAAGTTGCCGTATCCCGCCGCGGCTTGCGCCGTAAGGTCCAAGCCCTGCGTATCCTTGCACGCTGGTGACGGATCCTATATTGATCATGCGGCCGTAGCCTCGCTGGATCATCCCTCGCGCGACCGCTTGCGCAACAAAGAATGAACCCCGCAGGTTTGTGTCCAGTATCGTGTTCCAGTCCTCCCAACTGACTTCAAGGGCGGGCTTGCGAATATTACACCCGGCATTGTTGACGAGGATATCGATCTTGCCGAAATGCTCTTCGATTGCGGCGACTGCTCTCTGGATACTTGCGTGGTCGCGCACATCCAATTCGGCGCAGAAGGTCTGTTGACCGAGAGCGTTGATCTCATTGGCAAACTCTGACAGAGCACCCTTATCCCGGCTTGTGATAGCTATGTCGGCGCCGGCTCGCGCAAGTGCTCGCGCAAAGTATTGCCCGAGGCCGCGGCTGGCGCCGGTGACAAGCGCGACCTTACCAGATAAGTCAAATAGCGAGTCAGACATGAGTAACTCCCTCGTGTGTGAACATTTATGGCTCGAGTATAACTTTGAGCAGGCCTGGCTCTCGCTCGTAAAGACGATGAAACCACGATGCTCCGTCCCGAAGCGGGGCAACGGCAGAGATCAGCGGCTCGACACGAATGGCTCCGCGCGAGATCAACGAGATGCATGCGGGATACTCCCCTGAGGAGGCGCATGATCCCTGCAGGCGAATTTGACGTGTGACCGTCGATTGCAGACCGAGTTCGATGGTCGGCGCGACATTGCCAATCAATGTCACGCTGCCGCCCTTCCTGACGCTGTCAAGGGCCAGCTTGACCGGAACGGTACTCCCCACGCACTCCATTGCAGAGTCGGCGCCGTGGCCTGATGTCATGTCGAGAATTTGAGGGATCACATCTGAGCCGCGAGAGTTCAATGCTTTTGTTGCGCCCAGGCTTCGCGCGAGTTCAAGCCGCGAGTCATCCACATCGAGAACAATTACTTTGCTCGCGCCGGCTGCACGCACCGCCTGCAATGTGAGCAGCCCGATCATGCCTGCCCCCACCACGACAACTGTATCGTCAAGCGCAATCGGGGTAAGTGACACAGCATGGACGGCCACGGAGACAGCTTCAATCATCGCCGCGTGCGCGTAGGACAAGCTGTCAGGCAATAGGTAGGCGATCCGTGCCGGCACGGAAACAAGCTCCGCAAACGCGCCCATGCGCCTGAAAGTCGGGGTTGAAGCCCCAATTACTTCGCGATTTTCGCAGAGATTAATTTGGCCCCGCAGGCAGTAAAAGCACTTGCCGCAGTACACGGTCGAGTCGAATGTTACACGGTCGCCTGCGCGAAAGTTCTGGACTGCGCTGCCTACGGATTCAACAATCCCAGCAGCCTCATGTCCCATCACGATGGGAGGAACACGCCTGCCTGTGCTGCCGTCATAACCATGCACGTCGCTTCCACAAATACCACATGCTTGAACGTGAACTAGCAACTCGTCCTCTGCAGGCTGTGGGCTGGGCAGGTCTACCATTTCGAGTTGCTTATACTCTGAAAGTAACAGCGCCTTCATTGAACCTCCTTGGCACGCGCGAGCGAGAAATGTTCAATCGATACAGGGTAACAGACGCGCTCAAACCTGCCTTACGCCGGAAAGGTCGGCGCTACTCACACTCCGAACGCCAGCCGGGCAGGCAATCAAGAAAAGTTGATCCTGCCCTCTTGTTCCCGGTCCCAGAAGCAGACTTGCACGAGGCCTCCGGAAGCCTATTCTTGAGCCTCTCTAATTGGTTCGCTTGGGCTCACGTCCACGTGATGACTATAGCGGAGTTTCCATTTAAGCTCTTCAAGCGCGGCCGACGTCATCCTGCCGAACTTGAGAACTGCTGACTCCGGAGGGGCGTAGTTGCACGGATGGGGTGAAGAACGGGTACTCTGAGAATGATTACCTGAAAGGCTGCCCCTTCGATGCCGAACAAGCATAGCGCCATGCGCCGTCACCAGATCCCCAAGATGACGTTCAGCGTGAAGAACTGGGCCGAGTATGATGCAGGTCTTCGGCGCCGAGGCAGTCTGACGTTATGGCTCACTCCAGAGGTACTGAATGGTTGGCATGCGGCACGTCGGACGACCCCTGGCGGGCAGTCCAGCTATTCCGAGCTTGCAATCGAGACGGGCATGATGTTGCGACTCGCATTTCATCTGGCGTTGCGCCAGACCGAGGGATTGATGGCCTCTATCTTTGACCTGCTGGGTGTGCCGCTGGGCGCGCCTGACCACAGCACCTTGAGCCGAAGGGCAAGGAAAATGGCGACAATCTCCGCCTGCTGTGTTCTACCTGAAGGGCCGATACACCTATTGATCGACAGCACGGGACTGAAAGTCTTCGGGGCCGGTGAGTGGCTTCAGGAAAAACATGGCGCAAAGGCGCGTCGCACCTGGAGAAAGCTGCACCTGGCCGTGGACGCTGACACCGGAATGATTATGGCCTCGACCCTCACCGGGAACGATGTAGGGGATCCCTCGCAAGTGGTCCTGCTGCTGGATAGAATTGAGGCGACCATCGCCAGCGTCACAGCCGACGGCGCTTATGATGGGATGTCGACCTACGATGTTGTGGCCCAGCGTAGCGGAGACATCCATGTGATCATCCCGCCCCACGTTACGGCCGTACTCAGTGCCGAAGCCGAGCACAACCCATCACAGCGAGACCAGCACACTCTTGCGATTGCAGACCGAGGAAGGTTGGGTTGGCAAGAAGAGACTAACTATGGACAACGCGCTCTGGTTGAAACCGCGATGGGCCGATACAAGGCCATCATCGGTCCCCGCCTGCGAGCGCGAAGCTTATCTGGCCAGAAGGCCGAAGCGGCTGTCGGCGTGCCCGTCCTCAATCGAATGCTCCATGCTGGCCGTCCAAACTCTGTCCGCCGTCTAAGCATAGCCGCGTAAACCTGCTTGGAAGAGGGAAGCTCGGCTCTCGCTCGATCCATGCAACAACGCCAGCACCATGTGGCACATCTTCTTTTGCGTGTAGTAAAGAGTCTTGGCGACCTCGAGGTGTCCCTCGCCTCCGCGCAGGCGTGGATCGTAGAATGGCTCGGCCAACCGGGAGAGTTCTCGCTGGGAAGCGAGATGCTGAGGGGGAAATCCAAGCAGCGTCGCCAGACGGTGGAAATGGTGACGATAGATGCCCGCGCCGGCAGAGAAGCCGAGGCGTTTTCCGTACGATGCCAGACGCGCCAGAGCCGCTTGCTTTGGAGACGTCCAGGGATCCGTATAGCTGGCCATCCGACCGCGCTGAATTGCACTCGCCTTCCTTTGCTGGAGCAGGTAGAGAACCCATGTGCTGATGGGCTCGATGGAAACCTCAGCTCCCTCCTTTTCCAGGAAATCCAGCATGCGAAAGTTTCCGTCGCTCTCGGTCATCTGCGCCCAGAACTCGCCGATGACCTTGACGACTGGCTTCACGCGCAGCCAGTCCACCTCCACGTTCCTCAACTCCTTTGCAGCGGTTGGAAGGACGGTGGTCAGCGCATCTCCATACAAATGCGACCACAGCTTTCCCATTGAATTTGGAAAGCGATACCAGCGAGAGGCAGCGTTGGGGAACAGGAAGGCCGGCACATAGTCCTGCAATTCAAAGCCATGATTTCCATGGAAGTGTTCGGCGATAGCCTCTGTCGTCCTGGCCACGGCCCTATCAGTCGCTCCTGCTTGTATTTCGAATGGTTTCAAACGATGCTGCGCGGCATTCGACAGGTCGCCCAGGATGAAAGCATGGAGCGTATTCCAGCCGAAATCGGCTGAGAACTCCAGGCCACTATGACCGCTGGAAGCGTAAATGCCACGGTCCTGCGAAAACGAGAGAACGCGGAATCCTTCAAATCCGGCCGCCGTCAGCGCGGTACGGAACTCGGTTTCGTACATGCCGAAGCGGCAGGGTCCTCCGCAGGCTGCGGTGAAATAAGCATACTTTTTCACGATCTCCGCGGCGCCGAGCCCGGACTCCTGAAGGCGGCGCAGATACCTGAGCAGATTGCCCACCGTGAAATAGACAGGATTGCACAGACCGCTCGCACAATACTCCTGCGCGATCTCGTGCGCAGCGCGATCGGTTTTAGGCAGACGCTGACACAGATATCCCGCCCCGGCGAGCAGACCCTCGATCAAACGCTCGTGCTTCCACGTAAGGCCTCCGAACAGGATGGTCACAGAGCCACGCTCTTCCGCTATAAAGGGAAGTTCCTGAGGGCGTAGTGGCGAAGGGATACCCACCTCATTATTTGGCGCTCGCTGCTGCGCGGTTCCGGGAATGACTGGATGATCCATCAGTTCACTCATACTTCCGCCCCTCTCTCTCGTGCTCTGCGTGATCGGCATGCATTCCCGGTTGTCCTGCTGCGCCAATTCGCGTTTTGCCAATGAAATCATCCAAGTTTCCTGCGGATGGAATCAGACGTCCTGCTGCCCTGTACGGATATTTATGCCGACCGCTCCGGATTTCTTCATCGCCGTCGAAAGGCTCCGTCTGGCCCTGTGCAACCGTGACTTGGCTGCGTCGAGGTGCATTCCCTGCAAGCGTGCAAACTCCTCAATTGAGCATTCATCGAGATCGCACGCCTTCAATATGAATCGATCCTTTGGGCGCTGCTTCATGACCCTGCTTCGCAACAAGCCACGAAGTTCGCGATGAGAGTATTCCTCTTCCGGATTACGGCGCACATCCAGGAGGTTTCTCATGCAGAATCGATTCTCCTCTCCTTCTTGTTCGTCAAGGGCAATCCAGCGAATGTGCTTTTCTCTCCTTTTGTTGGAGATGGCTGTATTAATAACGATGGAGCCTAGCCAGGTAACAAAACGCGACTCCCTGCGGAACCTGCCAATGTTTCTGATGGCGCGCAACATCGTTTCCTGAACCAGGTCGTGGGCTTCATCTGCATTCGCGCAATAGCGGCGCGCAAAGCTATATAGCATCTCCTGGTGGCGGCCGAACAGTTCACCCAGAGCGCAGGAATCTCCGTTCTGGGCAGCGATGACGAGTTCTTCATCGCTGCGCTGCCGACCGTCACCTTCTTTGGCCCGGAGCAAAGGTCGAGGACTCATTTCGCTCGCGAGTTCCGGCTCCGGCTTGCATGCCAACTGCATTGCATCCTCCATATGCGCCCGGAATCGGCGCCACATCGTGATTGTTATGCAGAACAGATCGTCGTTGCTCCGCCTGCTTCTCTTACCCTCGATGGTTACTCAGTCCGGATCGCACTTTTCTTCTGACCTTTCTTCTGGCTGCCACCGACGTTTCGATCATCGATACCAATTCCCCGATCGAGATGCTACTGTTCGCCTTGTCGTCGTAGAGAGGATCATTCAATTGTTTCGCTTGCTCTCCGATCACGAGAATCACTGCATCGGGCCAGCGCCGGCGAATGTACTCGGCCGCGTATCGGAGGTCGTGCGTGGCAAAGGAGTCGTGAAAAACGGCAACATCCACTGACACGGCTTGAGGAAGAGCACACAGATTCCAATAGTTGTTCACCCCCCAAAAGCCGTTCTTCCGGCTTGGGGGCAAGGCTTCGCGAACTGCTTTCCTCCACTCTTCGATCCCCAATGAAAGTACCTTTGTAGTCTTTCTCATATCGCCGCTTCTGCTGTCCCATTGCTACTCGATGGTGAGATTAAGCAATGAGGATGCCAAACCCGCGATTGATTTTCCCTTTTGTTTTCAGCGCAAATCTCCACCAATGATCAGCAGTGTCGAAACTGTCGTCGTCAGTTTCGAATTTTCCCCGACACTCTCGCCGGAATGGGCCTAAGCGGCGACCTTGTCATTTGCGCTGCATCTTTGGGCAAATCGCTGCAGCCCGTTGTGAACTGCCTGGGCCATATTGCCCTCTGTCGATGTAAGTCCTTGCGTTCCGGATTGATTGGGCAAGCGTGAGGTGAAGGCGTATCCATGTGCTCGGCGCGTGATTATTGCTCAATGCACGAGCCGAGGACGGTGGCTTTGCAGTTTGGCCCCTCTCTTGCTTAAGTCAAATTGAGGAAGACGCCAGAGGCGAGGGCGAGAAATAGCAGCCCCGGTGAACGTCACGCCATGCCTCCGCGCCGGAATGAGGAATGGATGCCGGACGACAGAATTGCACTTCGGAAGACGAATTCCGACGAGCTGGTGAGATCGAAAGCTGCTCAGCACTGCGAGTTGCAGACGAGTTCGTTTTGCTGATGGAAGGTTGGAAGTCAGAAAGAGAGGAATGGGATATGGGTTCACGAGGTCTGAAGTCGATATGTCTGAGCCTGATGGCTATAGGCTTGGCCTTTGTTTCTGTTGGATGTAAGAAGGTGAAACCAATCACATTGGCGTGCAATGCTACACCGCCCACGGTCTACGCGGGCGAACAGGTGACTGCCACTGCGACAGCTGCTTCGATAAGCACCATAAAACGCACTAACCTGGCGTATAGCTGGTCAGGATCCGGAGTCACGGCCATTGGGAGCGCCGCTACCATTGCCACCGATACCCTAAATCCCGGCAGCTACACGGTAAAAGCTGAAGTAAAAGAAGGCAAAAAGGGCAAGGAGGGATTGAAGCCCGGCGAAACGGCAGAGTGCTCGACTGGCTTTACGGTGAAGGATTTTGAGCCCCCGACGGTCAGTTGCCTGGCGAACCCTTCGACTTTGAAGCCCGGGGATACCAGCACGATTACCTGCACCGGCGCCAGCCCGCAGAACCGTCCTTTGACATACACCTACTCGGCTGCGGCAGGAACGATTAGTGGTGTCGACTCCACGGCGACCTTCTCTTCCAATGGTGCGCCTGCGGGACCGGTAGCGATCAGCTGCAATGTATCGGACGACAAGAACCATACGGCGAAAGCGGATACAAGCGTGACAATCGTGGCTCCGCCGCTGCCGGTCCCGCATGTGCAGGCGCTGTGCAGCATCTCGTTCGCAAGAGATACCAGGCGGCCTACACGCGTCGACAACGAAGCCAGGGCGTGCCTGGACCAGATTGCTCTTGAGCTGAAGAAATTTCCCGATGCCAAAGCGGTCATCGTAGCTGACTCGAATGAGAGAGAGAAGCAGATCACTGCGAAGCAGGAGAAGATTGCGGCCAGACATAAGCACTCCAAGGTCAAATACTTTGATCAACAGCGTGCAGTCAACGTCAAGGACTACCTGGTCAATGATCAGGGAATCGACCCCAGTCGCATCAGCGTGGCCACCGGAACAGGAGATGACGAGAATGTTCAAAACTACCTGGTGCCAGCCGACGCTACGTTCGAAAAAGACGAGCAGGGTACTACTGCGGTCGAAGAGAGCGCTGTGAAACCTGAGGAACGCAAGCCTCTGCCTGTGCGCCACCACAAGAAAGCCACTGCAAACCAGCAGTAGCTTTCCAAGGCGCCACCCGGCCCCCGTTTTGGAAGGCGACGAGGGCCGGGCCCCCTATCTGTCAGAGTGAGTATGGATAGAACACATAGAGGTTTACCAATGAATGCCGGGATGATTCAGGCAGGTATCCAGTTCGTTGTTATGATGCCTTCCTTCGCGCTCCCACTCAGGGTCCGGCGGCTTTCAGTTGGGCTATGGTCAACAGAACCCTCTTGCCAGCGCTTACCCGCCGGGAGCGACGTTGGGCAACCATCTGAATCCGACCAGATACTTTGAGCGTAAGAAAGGCAGACTGAGCAATGGCAAGTACTGCGGCGCAAGCGGCATTCAACAGCGGATGGAGCGCGCACACTCCGCATCTTGTATCGAGCGACGGTGAATTCCGATCCTGGGCAACGAATACTTCCCTGGGGGCGCTGTCAGCAGAGGCCTTGCGGGAGCTCGAATCGATCATGTCCATTGTGGACTACGACGCAGGCGACATCTTGTTCCTGGAACAAGAGCCACTCCGCCAAGTTTTCGTCGTCCTGGCAGGAGACGTGAGACTGTCTCTGCAAGACATCGGTGGCAAGAGGTTGACCCTTCGAATTGCAAGCCGCGGCGCCGTTCTCGGCATGTCCGAAGCATTCTCCGGAAGCCTATCCGAGTGGTCGGCAGATACCCTCTATCCGTCCAAGATCGCCTCAATTAGGCGCAACGAGTTTATTCGTTTTGCCGAGCGGCACTCTGAAGTATATCGCCTTGCGACGATGGAACTCATCCGGACATGCAGCTATACCTGTCGAACCCTCCGTATCCTTGGACTCACCTGTTGTGTCCGGAAAAAGCTCGGTGGGCAACTGTTGGCTTGGGCAGAGCAAGGCACCAGAACGGGCGATCAAGCACGTTTCCGGCTGGCAATGAGTCATGCGCAGATCGCGGAATTCATTAATACAACTCGTGAAAGTGTAACCCGCACCTTGGCGGAGTTCCGACGAAGCGGACTGGTGGAGTTTAGAGGCTCTATGATGACCATTCCCAGCTTGGCTGCCATCAGGGAATATGTTGAGCGCCGTTAGCTAGAGGCGGAGTCTTGTTGATAGCGCCTAGGTGGAGTGTGCAGACAGTTCGCACGGAAGTGTCCTCCAATGAGGGTCCAAGATCCTAGCTTGTGAAAACAACCGAATCCAAACGGAGAAGCCTGTTTTCGCTCTTGAACACTTCCATTGCGCCACCGTCGTCAGCACCTGTGATTCTGAGATCGGCCCACGCGGGCCGACGAAAACCTCCGAATTGTCGTCGACAGTTTCGACAGGACCAGCAATTGGCGGATATCCCTACTGAAAACAAGGAGGATAACGCGCTAGAGATTTGGCACTCCCATTGCATCTCCTCTATGGCGTGAGGAAAGCAATGATGTTAAGGAAATGCCTGCTTTTGATTTGCTTAACGACGGTACTGCCAGCGATTGCAGAGGACATCGCAACTCCAGATCGACAGTTCGGGAGCATTAGCGGTACTGTACTTGACGTAAATGGCGATCTCGTACCCGGTGCCCTTGTCACGCTCGAATGCCCAACCCCTTGCGAAAACCAAACGGCGACGGCAAATGATACCGCGGCTTTTGATTTCCGCGATCTCAAGCTCGAGGTTCCCTACCAGGTTCGCATATCCGTCAATGGTTTCGAGGATTGGACATCTCCCGCCATTGTCCTCACGCCGGATCGCTCCGTCTTCTACGTGACGGGAACCAAGCTTAAGATTGCAGACGCATCAACAACGGTTACGAACTATGCTTCCACGGCCCAGATTGCCGTGGAACAGGTCCATCTTGAAGAGGAACAGCGTGTTCTGGGATTCATTCCCAATTTCTACGTCGTGTACGACTCTCAGAACGCCGTACCACTCACCGCAAAGCTGAAGTTTCAACTCGCGATGAGGGTTTCCGTCGATCTGGTTACCGTGGCGGGAGTGGGATTCATGGCTGGCGCCAGACAGGCCGCACGTACTCCCGATTATGTACTGGGCGCCAAAGGATACGGTCAGCGTTTTGGAGCCGAAGCCGCTGACGGAATCAGTGACATCCTGATCGGTGGCGCCATCCTTCCGTCTATTCTGCATCAGGATCCACGCTACTACTATCAGGGCACGGGAACGACAAGATTGCGTCTGGGCCACGCTTTATCCAGTCCATTCGTGTGCAGGGGCGATAACGGCCGGTGGCAGCCGAATTACTCGAGCATGGGAGGCGATCTGGCGTCGAGCGCTTTAATGGACACTTACTATCCGCAATCGAACCGCGGAGCGTGAATTGAGCGGGATAGTGCAGGAATTCGTCCTGCGCAAACTAACTCCCCATGCACAGAAGGCAAAGTAGCTGAATCCGTTTGGAAGAGGTATTGAGAAAAGGGATCACGATGAATGAAGAGTCACAGAGAGGGGCAAGGCTTGAAATGAGATGGCGTTTCATCGGTGAGGCGGACCAGCCGAAACGTCAGCGCCCGCAAGTGTCAATAAAGTGGGTATCCGCCGCTCGCGGCACTCGCGACTGAGCATTTGAGGACTCGGACATGAATCACTGTGATGCAATTCCTGCCACGAATGACTGCAGGAAAAAGTACACAGTACAGGACACTGCTCGCCGGGCGCCCGCAGAGGATCGGACCAAGCTTTACCTCCTATCCTTTCTGCTGACCGCAGATTGCGCAAAGGCAGAACGATGTTTTGTACCTGGTCTCAATCTGGCTGCCGAAGACAACGCAGCCATTCGGGACTGGAATCATTCTTGGGCGCGGCGCATCGTCATCGGCAATGCACTTCGACTCATCGCGCCACACCCCGAGACGGCACTTCGCGACGCCGACTCTGGAGTGTCACGATGAAATTGCAGCAGGTAGCGTCGGCTTCTTGATGGGCAATGCTACATGCAATCGCCCATCCAACAACAACTAGAAGGGAGGAATACCCATGCGGTTCCAAACATTCACACGCAGGCAAATAGACGGCAGTCGGATCGAGTTGTTTCCATTTGGGCCGGAGCATTACAGAAAGGCCGGTATCCCTTACTCGCCATGCAGCGGCATGCCAGTCTTAGAAGCTTACGAAATCGTCAACGACTTGAACCAGAATCAAGCGGAACATCAGTTCGTCTACTATCTGGCGGCCTAGTTTAATGAGCACGATCGTTGGTAAGCACGCATTCGATGAAAGCTGGCTTCGTGCGGCGGAGGATGGCAGTTTGCCAAGACTTGCATCGCAGGACCCGCGGTTCTCGGCAATTCTTTCGCTCCCAGACTTTGAACGCTTTGTGTATGTCTTGTCGGTCCTCGAAGGCTGCACGGATCAGCAGTGTGCCACGTTGTTGGGTGTTCCACAGCAGGAGATCGAAGAGGCGCGGCTTCGTGCTCTTCAGCATTTCTGGAAACGATAACTCAACGCGGAGTCTTGACCCGAGGGTTCACGGCACGCGAATTGCATATACCCTCATGGAGGCTAAGATGAATTCCGAGACGAATGCTTCTTCCGGCAACTCCGTAGTGAACTCACTAACGGAACTGGCGTTAAATCTGGACTGGTCCTGGAGCCATGCCGCGGACGATCTCTGGAGACAGATCGACCCGGAGTTTTGGGGGCTGACGCATAACCCATGGGTGCTTTTGCAGACAGTCTCCCGTGAAAGGTTACAGGCAGTCAGCTCGACTCCGCAGTTCCGGCGCACCCTAGATGAGGTGCTTGAAACAAGGACAAAGCGCGAGGAAGCGGCGAACTGGTTTCAGCGCTCCCTGCCGGAAGCTCCGCTCAGCGGCATTGCATATTTCAGTATGGAGTTCATGCTGAGCGACGCGTTGCCAATCTATTCCGGCGGGCTCGGCAACGTGGCCGGTGACCAATTGAAGGCCGCCAGTGACCTTGGCCTCCCGGTGACAGGCATCGGCCTGCTCTATCAGAGTGGCTACTTTCGGCAGCACATCAATGCAGAAGGCATGCAAGAGGCAATTTATCCTTTCAACGAGCCAGGACAATTGCCGATCCGGCCCGTGAGGCAGCCCAACGGGGAATTGTTGCGCATTGCTGTCAACTTGCCCGGTTTCCGTATGTGGCTTCGTACCTGGGAGGTCACGGTAGGGCGTGTGCATCTCTATCTGCTCGACACCAATGACCCGGCGAACCCACCGACGTATCGCGGCATTACAAGCGAACTCTATGGCGGCGGGCCCGAGGTGCGAATCGCCCAAGAGATGGTGCTGGGGATCGGAGGATGGCGCCTGCTGCGCGCGCTCGGAAAGCAGCCCGAGATTTGCCATCTAAATGAGGGGCACGCTGCATTCGCCGTACTCGAAAGAGCGCGGGACTTCATGGAGAGCCAGGGCGTGCCGTTTGACGTTGCGCTTGCGGCAACCCGCGCGGGCAATCTCTTTACTACGCACACTCCTGTGGAGGCAGGATTTGACCGATTTGCGCCACAACTCATGGACACTTATTTCCGGCACTATGCCGCCGACGTGCTGCACATTCCAATCGACGTACTGCTCGCCCTCGGCCGCCATAACCCGGAAGACAACTCGGAACCTTTCAACATGGCATTGTTGGCGATGCGGGGCTGCGGGGCAGTGAACGGTGTGAGCCGTCTGCATGGAAAGGTGAGCCGGAAAATCTTTCATAACCTCTTTCCCCGCTGGCCTGAAGCCGAAGTACCGGTTGACTATGTAACGAATGGCGTTCACGCTCCTGTATGGGATTCCGCCCAGTCCGACGAGTTGTGGACGGAGGTGTGCGGAAAGCGCCCGTGGACGACGCATCTGAAGCCAGATGACCTGCTCCGAGAACTGGGCGAAAATGTCCGACAGGTTTCAGACGTCCGTCTTTGGAAGATGCGCTCGGCTTCGCGAAAATCCCTGGTCGACTACGTCCGGAGACAACTAGCGCGCCAAATTGCAGGTCTGGGTGGACGGCCCGAAGACATTACCAATACCCAGTGGATCTTTGAGCCGGATACACTCACGATAGGTTTCGCGCGTCGCTTCGCCACCTATAAACGGCCGAATCTGTTGCTGCATGATCCCGAACGCTTGTTGGCTATTCTCACCAACAAAGAGATGCCCGTACAGTTGGTGATTGCCGGCAAGGCTCACCCTCAGGACAGCCCGGGGCAGGAGATGATTCAAAGTTGGATCGAGTTCATCCGCCGTGGCACGGCGCGCTCACACGTAGTGTTCCTCGCCGACTATGACATGCGAATGGCCGAGCACCTGGTACAGGGCGTCGATCTCTGGCTGAATACGCCTCGCCGCCCGTGGGAAGCCTGCGGCACTAGTGGAATGAAGGTGCTGGTCAACGGCGGTCTCAATTTATCCGAACTCGATGGCTGGTGGGCTGAGGCGTACTCCCACGACGTGGGCTGGGCGCTCGGGGATGGCCTCGAACATGGAGACGACCCGGCCTGGGACGCCAAAGAGGCAGAACAGCTCTATACCCTGCTCGAACAGGAAGTCATCCCAGAGTTCTACGAGCGGGACAATTCAGGTATTCCAGCGGGCTGGATCGCTCGGGTGCGGGAAAGCATGGCCCGACTGACGCCCACGTTTTCCGCAACGAGATGTGTGTTGGAGTACACGGAAAAGTATTATCTTCCCTTGGCCGCTGCATATCTGCGCAGAGCCAATGACGGCGGAAAACGCGCAGAGAGTCTGCTCGACTGGAAGCGTCAACTCGCCGGTCATTGGTCCAGGCTTCGATTCGGCTCTGTGCGCATCGAGAGCACGGACGAGCATCATCACTTCGATATTCAGGTACATCTGGACGAAATGGATCCTGGTGCGATCCTGGTCGAACTTTACGCCGACGCGGTCAATGGCGACGAGCCCATTCGGCAGGTCATGGTTCGCGGCGAGTCCTTGATCGGCCAGAATGTTTGGCGATACTCCGCGTCGGTTCCCGCGACTCGTCCGGCAGAGGATTTTACGCCCAGGATCGTCCCTTTTCATCCCGAAGCATTTATTCCCTTGGAGGCGTCTGACATCCTCTGGCACCGGTGATGGTGCGAATGTCCTGATTGTTCGACGTTCAAGTCTTTTACAGCGGATAGCGGGTCGAAGCCCTTCTATTCAATCATCGTTCATGTTGATGGATAGCATGCCCGGAATAGGAGGGATCGACCCGCTTGTCTTTGTGGGTTTTGTGTGCGCACGGAGCATCGTTTGATTGGGAGGATTGTCGACCCTGACGACGGCATTTTCGACCTCGACTCTTTTGCTTTCGGAACAAGCCATAGGTTTTCAACATCCTAGCCTGCCAGCATCTTTGGCATTCCAGTTGCTCCCCAATACATAAAAGAGGCAAGAACTCATGTTGAAGATATCCATCGTCGATAGTGGCGCGGAGCGGCGTCTCGTTATTGAAGGTGCGCTGATTTCTCCTTCGGTTTTAGACCTGAGGACTGCCTGGCTGAGAGCCTGCGCCGGAAGGCAGGGACGGAGAATCGTTCTCGTATTCAGAAATGTCACTCAGATCAGCGCGGAGGGTGAAGCGGCTCTCTGGGAATTGATGAATCGTGGAGTCAGATTCTCCTCGGGAGGGGTTCCGACCAAGCACCGTCTTCAGCAACTCATCAGGGAAAACAGGCCCAAGGAATCGGCGCGCATTTCACCTCCAAGCGCAAAGGATGAGCTTGAGAACGTGCTTCAGAAACCTGGTCGCGCGTAAGGGTCGTGATGTCGGTGTCGCTGAGGGCGCGATCCCCTTCAATCGTAAACCTCGATGCGCCGATCAATTGCTTCGATGTGGTCGATCTGCTGGCAGCTGCCAATTTGGCTCACAGCTCGATAAAGCCCTCAATCGATATAGCGTACCAGGTGACCGAAATCGAAGCGTATCGAGAACGTAATTCATCTGCTTCGGGCTCGACTCTGAGCCTCGGACTCAGCCACCGGCACGGAATGTCGCACAGGTCCATCGGGCTACGGTCAAGACCGTCTCCGCTACAGACGCTCAGAAGCTTCCGAGCATCAGTCGGAAGCGCGCTTTCCCATTCTCATCAAAGCTCACCTGGACTCCTGTTGCTCCAAGCTGTGTCGGGAAAAAGGTCCCGATTGATGTGCTCTGATGTGTACTCCAGCCAGCGGATCCGTTATCGAACCTACCGGCCTCATACCAGAGCGCTAACCCGGGGTGGGATGAAACATGCCGAATGGGGCGGCCATACAAAATTACACCGGAGCCAGCGGTGACGAGCGTATTTGCATGAAACTCCTGGTACCGAAATGCCGCCATGTCGGTTTGATCGCCGGCAATGAACTGATCGAAATAGTTAAGCTTCCGTCCAAAGCTTGTGCCGACATGGTTGGTCGCAAAGAGAGCCACATCACGATTCAGAGGTTGAAATTTACTGAAGTCTGAGTGAACGAAAGGGTAGTCTCCGGTACTTCGCAGGAAATACCCTGCCTCCCCTTCGGAGCGTGTACCGCGCGTGGGCAGTCCCCCCGAATCCTGATGATTTATGATCCACCGCGCCTCTGGAACTGTGAATCCCCCGCTTTTGGATGGAACCCCGTCAACGGACACAGTTCGACTGTACCAATCGTACCCAGCCCGGCCACCGAGCCGAAGCTGGGCAAAGCGCCAGGTCCCGATACCTGCGTAAAGAGCGCCGCCGACTTGGTCTCGAGTGTCACTTTGGCGGTCCGGTCCCGTGTAGCTGTTGAAGTGTGTTCTCCCGCCGAAAAACTGGGCAGCAATGAAGTATTGGCTTCCGTCGAACGGCTTGTAAGCCTCCACATGCAATGTTGGATCGTAGCCAAGATTTGCCGTACTCAAGACCTGAGCCTTGTAGGCGTTCTTAGGAATCACTGCCGTCGACAGCTTCACCCCAAAGCGCGATGGTTCACCGGGCGACACCGCGTATTGCCCGGAGACGCGCACCAAAATCCGATCGGTGGGGCGTTCTGCGAACTTGACATTGTAGCCGCCCAGACCTGAACCATCCTGCTGCCATTCGTAGGCCGCCCCAGGAACAGCAGTGGAGGCGACCATGCCAGACAAAGTGTTCTCCAGTTCCTTTTCCGAAACAGCCCTATCTCCAATGGTCCGGCGAATCTCGGCTTGCGCATCTTTCTGGAACGACGGATCCGGACTTGAAACAGAAAGCACCCTGCCTTTGTCATTCGGAAACCGCATCCTGGCCTTGCGCTGGGCCAAATGCGCATTCCATTCCTGTTGCGAGAGTTCAAAGCGGGCAAGCTCGGAAGCGTGCGCCTGGGCCGCCTGATACCCGGCGTCGATGATCTCGCTCCAGCGCTGGTAATCGATTGCGGAGAAACGCTTCGTATCTACATAAATAACCAGATCCGCCTTTTTCAGCGAACGCTGATCGTTTTTCGCAACGACAAGCGAGATGGTCTGTCCCATGACATCGGACATGGACTTGAACTGGTCGGGCTTCGCTTTGGGAGTCTCAAAAGCAACTGCGATGACGATCTTCGCTCCCATGTCCCGAACAGCATCCACGGGAATATTATCGAGAACGCCACCGTCAACAAGAACCATCTGGTCCAGCTTGACCGGCGTAAAGACTCCGGGCAAGGACATGGTAGCGCGCATCGCGACCGGCAATGAGCCCTTGCCGAAGACGACCGAATCGCCGCTCACCAGATCGGTTGCGACGCAGCGGAAGGGAACCGGCAGTTGGTCAAAATCGGTGACGCCGGAATACGCCATCGTCGAACGGCTGAGCAGCAGCGAGAGAGACTCGCCTGGATTGAGACCGGAGGGAAGCGAGAATCCCCTTCCAAATCGCAGTGTCAAATCGCCAAATGTTCGATTCCATCCTTGCTTGTCTGCAATGGGTTGGTCTGCGAAGCGCAGACTCGGGCTTAAGAGAGCGTTCCAGTCGGCGCTTTCAACAACAGTCTTAAGTTGCGATGAATCCATGCCAGTTGCATAGAGGCCTCCGACGAGGCCTCCCATGCTGGTTCCGCCGATTTTGTCGACGGGAATATGATGCTCTTCGAAATAGCGAAGCACACCAATGTGGGCCAATCCGAGCGCGCTACCCCCGCTGAGAGCGACCCCGATGGAGGGCCGCTCTGTTTCTGTGGGCTGCTGCGCGCCAGCGGCGGCAGAAAGCAGGAGGCACACGCCCAGGCAGCAAAGCGAAAACGTCATGAATCGATGCATGGTTCCTCACTGCCGTCCAAGTGTGCGTTCAAGTTCAGCCTGGGCGATCGCCTGGTCCTTCTCGGCGTCAAAGAGCTGTGCTTCCGCCTCGGCCATTTTGGCCTCCGCATCGCGAAGTGCGGAGACATTCGCCGTGCTTGAATGCACCTGTTCTCCGGTGATGCGCACCAATTCGGTTCCCGCCTTGACGGACCGCCGCGCCGCATCCAACTCGTCCTGGGTACGATTCAGCTTGCGAACCCCCTTTTCGATGTCGATGCGGACCTGGTTTTCCGTGTGCTGGACGTTTTCCTTCGCCTCAAACACCTGCGAATGGCGTTCCTTCACCAGGCCTATGCGCTTGCCGAATTCGGAGACCGTGAAATCAGCTTTGAATCCGCCGATTTCCGTGTTCGTTCCGAACAGCGCGGTTCCATTTTGATGAATGGCCTGGCCGAATCCGGAGATGTCCGGAATGTACTCGGCACGCGCCGCTTTCAGCGCCGCACTGGCTTTCTCCAGCGTGTGGCGGGCGGAGGCTAGATTCGGGTTGTTCGCCAAAGCCTCGGTTTCGAGATCCTGGACGGACTTAGCCGCTCCCGCGGGCGCCTCCGGGTCGGAGGAGGCTTTGTCCTCCTCCGGCTCGGTAAGTGTGAAGTCGGTGTTCAGCGGCAAACCGAGCAGATCGTTGAACTGAATGCTCATGTCGTCGATGGCATCTTCCACCGCGCCCAGCGCGTGTTTGGCCGTGGCCAACTGGGCTTCGCCCTCCATCACCTTCACTTCGAGAACAACTCCGGACTCAACCCCGTTTCTGGCTTCGTCCAGGGCCTGTTCTCCCGCTTGAATCCGCAGCTCAAGCGCGTGCTTGCGCCGCTCGGCAGCGAGGATGTTGTAGAAGAGCGACTTCACATTCAGCGCGATTTCGTCGCGCGCCTGCTGCAGATCGCTGTACGCCGCGGCCGCATCCGCGTGGGCGACGGAGACGCCCTCGTGGATCTTGTACAACTGGGTCAACGGCTGCCCCGCCATGGTTGAGCTGATGAAACCGTCCCGTTTACCTTCCTGGATATTGATGTTCGAATTGGGAACAGGTTGCGCGTTTCCGGCTGTACCAAGGGAGCCCTTGGGAAGAGTTAGAAACTCGGTTTCGTTCATGTGCGTCACTAACGATTGGTTCGTGATCACCGGGAAGTAATTCGCACGAGCCTGAATCACGCGCGCATCCGCTTCCTTGGCTTTATCGCCCGCCATCTTCAACACGGAGTTCTGCTTGTTGGCAAGCTGAATCGCCTCGTCGAGCGCGATAGGCCGTGTTTGCGCCTGCGAATGCGGCGCCAACAAGAACAGAAGCAGAAGTGGCGCGATGACTGTTGCGTTGCGAAGGCGCCGGCTTTGTAGAACGACAAAGATTACCGGAATCGCCACAAGTGTAAACACCATGGACCCAACCAGGCCGAAGGCGATGACGCTGGCCATGGGAGACCACATGCTCGATCCTGAAATGATCATCGGAACAACTCCTACCGCAGCCGCCATCGATGTGAGGAAGATCGGGCGTAGACGGCGTTCGCCGGCCTCAAGCGCGGCTTGATCAAGGGGAACTCCCTCCCTCATGCGCTGGTGAATGTAATCGACCAGGATGATCGCATTACGGACGACCAACCCGCCGACGCTGATAAGGCCAATAAACGCAGTGAATCCGAACGTATTGTGCGTTAGGAAAAGGCCGAGGGCAGCTCCGGGGACCGCGAGAGGCAGTGCGGTCATGATAATGATCGGATCCAGGAGGTTACGGAACTGGACGAGAAGAATCAGAAAGATGAGCATGATGGCAGCCGCCAGCACGTATTTCATCTCGCCGAATGTCTCCTCTTGAATCTCGGATTCTCCGCCGTAGCTGATTTTGTAGCCGGCCGGCAGGGGCATGGCGTCCACCTGCTTGCTAGCCAGCTTCAGAATATTGCTGGCCAATTGTCCGTGGGCGGGAAAGGCACGCACGGTAAGAGTGCGTACGCCGTTCCTGCGCACGATTCTCCCCGGCTGCCATTCGGGGGTCAACGTTGCAACGGCATCGAGAGGGACTCTGGTTCCGGTAACCGGCGAAGTCACGTACATGTCTTTCACCGAGCGGAAATCGTCTCTCTGCGCAGGATCCAACCGCAGCAGAACTTCGAGATTGCGATCTCCTTCCCAAGCCGTGGTCGCGGGCAGACCCTCGAACCCGGCGGCAAGTTCCTGGCTGATCATCTGATTGCTCAGACCAAGACGATTCGCCACCTCCTCGCGCACGTGCACGCCGGCTTCAAGAACCTCTTCATGCCAGTCGGAATGGATATAGGTCGCGCCCGGCGTATGCCGCAGCACGTCCTGCACGTTGTTGCCGATCGACTCCAGCGTCGCAATCTCCGGGCCCGAGATGCGGACCTCGACCGGGGCCTCCATGCTGTCGCCCTGCTGGCACTCTTTCACCATCACGGTTGCTTCAGGAGCAGCATCCTTGAGCGTGTGCCGCAGCTTTTCGACCAGATCCGGCGTCTTCTTCACGTCGTTCGTGTTTACCAGGATCTGAGCGTAGTTCGAAGCGGGTATTTGGGGGTTGACGTTGTAGTAGAAGCGCGGAAGGCTCGACCCGAGATAGCTGGCATATTCCTTTACCAGGGACTCGTGCGCAAGCACCGCCTCGATGCGGCGTGTCGTCGCGTCGGTGGTCTCGATCCGGGTCCCTTCGGGCAGCCAGATGTCGATCACGAACTGCTCTCGCTCAGCCATGGGAAACAGGTGTTGTGGCACGATCGACAAAAGTCCAAGTCCGGCCACAAAGGCGAGCAAGGTGCCGACGAGCGTTTGCTTCTTGTGCTGCATCGCCCAGCCGATGAGCACGTTATAGCCCTTTTGCATGTGATCGAGGAGGGACAGTTTTTCAGGCTTGTCCGAACTCCCGTGTCCCGTCGTCGCCAGTCCGGTCCGGATGAACCACTTCGACATCATCGGAGTCAGGAACATCGCCACCAGGTAAGAGATGGTCAGCGATAGCGCCACGGTGACCGGCAAGGCCCGGATAAACTCGCCCGTTGTGCCGGAGAGATAGAGCATCGGTGCAAAGGCCGCAATGATGGCCAAAGTTGCAGCCAGGACCGGAACGGCCATCTCGCTCGCGGACCGTTCCGCCGCTTCGTCGAGGGGTACCCCATGATCCAGCAGCTCGATATAGTTGTCGACAATGACGATTGCGTTATCGACCACCATGCCGAGCACGATGATCAATGCGGCAATCGAGACTTGTTGAATCTCCACGTGGAATAACGGGAGAGTGCTGAAGGTCATCGCAATGGAAGTCGGAATTGCGATGGCAGCCACCAGAGCCACCCGCAGAGGAAGCAGAATGATCGTTACCAGGATGACGGCAATGATCGCGATGCCAAACTCCTTCATGAAGTCTTCAACGCGCTCGTGCACCATCTTGGGCTGGTTGGCAACCATATCGAGCTTGACGTCCGGCGGAAAACCGGCCTGAATGCTCGCCAGCTTGACCTTCAGATCTTTGCCTAGGTCGTCGATATTGTTGCCTTCGTGCATCTCAACCGAAAGCAGAATGGTGGGCTCGCCATTCATGCGCACGTAGTTATCCGGATCCTTGTACGTCCGGTGAACGTTTGCCAGATCCCGGATGTAGACCGGCTGTCCGGTGGTGTGGGAAACATCCACCATGGTATTCCGGATCTCATCCTCGGTGTGAAGCTGACTGCCCTGCTGGATGGGGACTTTGTTGTTGCCGTCCGAGACGCGGCCGGCAAACTCGACGGTGTTGCGTCCCTGCAGAGCCTGCATGACCTGAAAGGGAGAAACCCCGTATTGGGAAAGTTGCGCATTCGAGGAGTTCACCTCAATGGCTTCCGGCTGGTCGCCAATGCGATGGATCTTGGAAACCATGGGAAGGGTGCGAACGCCGTCCTCAACCGTCCGCGCATAGTCTTTCAGCTCGCGATACCCGTACGAACCTCCATGCACCGCAATCAGCACCGCAACCGTGTCGCCGAAGTCCGAATCCACCATCGGACCCAGAACACCGGCTGGCAATTCCTGGGCTTTGAGCAGAGCCAGGTCGAGACGCAGCTTGGACCAGAACTGATCCGCATTCGTGACCGATTTGTTCAGCTCGACGTTGATGACCACCATTCCATTGCGAGTGGTCGAGTAGGTCTTCTCCCGACGGACCTCTTCGAAGTGAAACAGGTGTTCTTCGATCTTGCGCGTAACCTGGTCTTCAACCTCCTGGCTGGTCGCGCCCGGATACATGGCGGCAACAATGCCGGTTCGGATCGTGATCTTCGGATCCTCGCGGCGCGGCATTCTCACCATGGAATAGACACCCAGGAGGAAGACCACGGCAGACAAAAACAGCGTTACCTGCGGGTAGCGTAAAGCAGCACGGACCGGATTCATCGGCTGCCTCCTTCAATCTTCACCGGCGACCCCTCGCGGACATAATTCTGGCCATCCACTACGACTTGCTCATTGCCAGTGAGACCGCTGCGGATCTCGACTTCATTTCCCATCATTGTGCCCACGTCGACACGCCGGCCGTAGGCGCGATTCTGGCCTGGAGTCACGACGAAGACCTGCGTCACTCCACGCGCATCCCGGACGATTGCTGAACCAGGCAGGGTAATGGCATTCTCCTGCATATCTCCGATGAGACGAGCTTCGCTCACCATACCAGCGCGCAATACGTGCGACGGATTGGGGACCACGATTTTCGAGACGTACGTGCGGGATGCGGGATCGGAAGCCGCCGCGATCGCTTCGACGCGCCCTTCGAACTGCTGTCCGTTGAGCGACGGTATGGAAACCTCTGCGTGGGCGCCTTCGCGCACCTTTCCGACTTCCGATTCCGGAATTCCGACTCTCACGTTCACAGGATCCAGATCGACCACGGAGATGACAGGAACACCGGGAGCGACTGTCACTCCGACATCGATTTGGCGCATTCCTATAAAACCCGAAATGGGGGCGCGCAACTGGCAATCCGCTAGTCGCTTCTTCGCTTCCTGCATTTGTGCAGTTGCAGCGCTCAACTGCGCCGAGGCGGCTAGCTTGTCTTCGGTACGCGTTCCGCTCTTCGCCATGTCATAGCGCTCGCGTGCCGCATTGAATCCAGCTTCGATCTTCGTGAAGTCATTTGCCGGCAAGCTTTTGTGCTCGTACAAGTACTTCATGCGGTTGTACTCGTCTTGCCAGCGATCGAAATCGATGCGCGCCTGTTCCAGTTCCTGCTGCCTTAGTCCTGCCTTCGCCTTTGCATTCACGGCGCTGGCTGCATCTGCTTCGCCAACAGCAGCATTGAATCCGTTCCGATAATCCGTGGGGTCAAGGTCCGCCAGAAGCTGGCCCTTGGTCACCCGTTGACCTTCCTCAACATAGACGTGTACTACACGGCCGCCCACCTGGAAGGCGCTGAGCGCCGTGATGTTTCCCTCGACTGATCCGCTGACCGCAACCGACACAGGGTGCTGGACATGGTGGGGAAGCTGCAGGCGCACGGGCACGGGCTGGTCTGCAGCAACCTCCGGCTTGCGTTGGCATCCAGCCAGCAGGAGGACTGATGCGCAAATAACCGCAACAGCCCGCTTAACGTGCGGAGACACAGTCTCACCGGAGCAGCAGAAAACATTCATCTCATTACCTCTCGTAAATTAGGAGTGTTCCGATCTTGGTCTGGCCTTGGATGCTAGGCACCCCAATCTCACACGCATCTTTTGCACCTTTGCCATCTGGATTGGAACTATCGTCCTGTCCGGCTCCGTGCCAAAACGCTTTCAATAGATCGCGGCCCACGCTCCCTTGTTCGCAGGAGGAATGCCAAATCGGTGTAAACCGGTAATTGCCGTAAAATGAGCGGGGTGTAAAAGGCAACCTCTGGATGGGAATTGTCGAAAGTCGCGATTGTCGATGCAATTTCGACAGCAAGGAACAATTGCGTATTCCGGTTGCGCCCCTTGACGCCCGCGGGTTTTGCACATACGCTTACATCCAGAAAAACCAGTCAGAAGCGACTGGCACGCGAAAGCGCCAGAATACGGAAAGGGCCGCTGGCCACATGGCCTTTTCGTAATCTTTTCCACGGAATGGTCAACGCTTTTCGGCTGGGATTGCCGATGAGCTTCCGAGTGCTTAGCGAAATCTGACCAATAAGGTTCTCCGATGAAAGACCTGACCGCACAACCCGTTCTACAACGTCAGAACGAGCGACTTCAGTTGCTCCTGGACTTGACCAACAAGATCACGTCAAACTTGGACCTGCGGGAGGTCCTCCGCGCCATCTCCGCCAATGCCCGGGAACGGATGCTGAGCGATCTAGCCGGCATAGCATTGCCCGACGAGGCGTCTGGAAAATTCAAAATATACGCGCTTGATCTTCCAGAGAGCCCAGGAATCTTGAGAGAGGGAACGCTGATCAGTTTCACTGGGGCAGGAAGAACAGCGTTTGAGACGCTCAAGCCTACAATAGGTAACACCTCAAATCCCGACGATTTTTCCCCCGAGGAACAGGCGCACAATGTGCTTCTCACGGAACAGAAGACAGTTTGCAATGTTCCGCTTGTGAGCCGCGGCCGTGCTCTGGGTATCTTGAGAGTCGGGCGAACAGCAGAACGTCCATACGATGCCGACGAGATCGACTTTCTCCGCCTGGTTGGCGGGCAGATTGCCATCGCCATCGAAAATGCCCTGGCCTATGAAGAGATTACCCGGCTGAAAGACAAACTTGCCGAGGAGAAGCTCTATCTCGAAGAGGAGTTCCGCAGCGAGATGGGCTTCGAGCAGATCATCGGCAGCAGCCCGGCGCTGAAGCACGTTTTGCAGTTGGTTGAAACCGTCGCGCCCAGCGATTCCACGGTCCTTTTGCTTGGCGAAACCGGCACGGGAAAGGAACTGATCGCCCGTGCCATCCACGAACGCAGCCGGCGCAAAGAGCGCACGTTTGTGAAGCTGAACTGCGCCGCCATCCCCACGGGGCTTCTCGAGAGCGAGCTGTTCGGGCATGAAAAGGGAGCGTTCACGGGCGCGATCAGTCAAAAGATTGGCCGCATGGAGTTGGCCGATCAAGGCACGCTGTTCCTGGATGAAGTGGGTGATATTCCTCCGGAAATCCAGCCGAAGCTGCTACGGGTCTTACAGGAGCGCGAGTTCGAGCGGCTGGGCAGCACGCATACCCGCAAGGTCAATGTGCGGTTCGTGGCGGCAACCAACCGCGACCTGGAAAAGATGGTCGCCGACCGGGAGTTCCGCAATGATCTCTATTACCGCCTGAACGTGTTTCCCATCCGCATACCACCGCTCAGGGATCGCAGAGAGGATATTCCGCTGCTTGTCGGCTACTTTGTGCAGAAGTGCGCCAAGCAAATGCAGAAGCGCATCGACGCGATTCCAGCATCCCTGATGAAGGGGCTTACAGCCTGGGACTGGCCCGGCAACATCCGCGAACTCGAGAACTTTGTCGAGCGCGCCGTAATACTGACCCGCGGCAAGTCGCTCGAGGCTCCCCTGGGGGAGCTTCGCAAATCCAAGAGGGACGAGCCTGTGCAGGCCTCTCCTTCAAGATCGGAAGACGATATTGCTCGAATCGTCAGAGAGACGGTTGCTTCGATGAAAGGCAAGAGCGCCGAGAGCGAGCACTCCAAGAAGCAGCATGACGAAATCGTTCACGTATTGACCGAATGCAAGGGCCGAGTCGGAGGCGCCGAGGGCGCCGCGGCACGCATGGGGATCAGCCGCACCACCCTCATCTCCCGGATGAAGAGGCTTGGAATCAATCCATACGATTACGTCTGAGCCCACATTCTCCAGCGCAGCCCGAGTGAATTGACAGTCTCTCGTCCTCTCAAGCCGTGATAGGCTCCGATCGAACGACGAAAGCCCGCTGTAATGTCGTCAACACTTTCGACTTTCGATAGATCATAGATTTTCAATTTATTGAAAACAAACAATATACCCATCCCACGCATTTGGCACGACGATTGCCCTTAGATCATGGGGTGATTGGAATGTTGAAGATATCCATTATCGAGAACGATCACAAGCGCCAAGTGGTCTTGGAAGGCAAGCTCGTTGCGCCCTGGACCAACGAGCTGAAGAACTGTGGCCAGGAATCTCTAGTTGTTGGCGACCACCGTGATCTCATCATCGATTTGCGGAGTGTTACTGCCATCAGCACGGATGGGGAAGATGTGTTGCTGGCTCTGATGGATCAAGGCGCCAGGTTCCGTGTTAGCGGGGTCTTTATGCGACAGGTTGTAAAACACCTGTCTCGACGATCACGGCTCGCAAAAGGAGCGAGCGGAAGAGAAAAAGGTGTGATGCAGGACAAGCGCTAGAGAAGACGTACGCGGGAGGAAAGACATGGAAATTCTCGGGTGGATCCAGGTTGTGCTTGGTCTGCTTGCAATCGGTTCTGGCGCAATTGTGCTGCGTGGAGTTCTGAGGGTTGCGCTCAGCGGTAATCGGGTGGTCTGGTTTTTGAGATACAGCCTGATTGCCGCTTTCTCTGGCCTCTTGCCTCTAACCCGCCACCTTTCGCCGGTCCAGGGAATCTGCATGCTGTCGGTCTATTGCACGGGGGCCGTCGTTCTTGCATGGCGTAAGTTCTGCCTTGCTGGCCTGTGGCGCTCGGTCTTCGCATTCTTTATTGTGGCTGTTCTCTATCTGAATGTTGTCTCCGTGTCGTTTCTGTTGCTCAAGCACTCTCCTTTGTTCGCAATGGCGTCAAAGGAATCCGGCTTGCGCTTTGAAATCGCACAGTTCTTCTTCGCATCGGTCTTTGCCGTGCTGGGAGTGCTGACAGTAAGAAGGTGTCATGTTCAGCGAACACACTGATTCCGATCGCGCGGTCTCGTTTCCGTCGGGTTAACCCGAACGATAAAAATGAGCAACCAGAGTCTGCTTGCGCTGGCGACCTATCTAGGTCAATGGCACGACTTGCACCCAGACGGAGATCGTTCTGGCTTTCGATGTGCTTCGACAATATGCGTGTCGAAGAAGTTTCATCAGTTTCGACAATGCACATTGCCCTTACGCAGTCTTCTTGCCTAATCAACGGCTTGTGAGCCTCATGGTTTGGCTCGCCGAATGCATCTCGGAAAGTTGCGAAGGCGATAAACAGAGGGTGACAGTGCACGCCCTGTTCGCAATCGTGAAGGAGAAGGAATGAAAAGCGCACTCCAGTTCCACAGTTATCAGTTCAAATTAACTGAAGAAGAAACTTATGCGACAACAGACGATTTCCAAAGACTATTCGCAAGAGAAATGTCCGACCTCTTTCGTCTGGCGCTGCATCTTACCGCCGATGCCGAGAAAGCGGAAAGCTGTCTCATCCTTGCCATGAGGGAGTGCTTTGCCAACAGCAACGTTTCAAAGGAATGGGCACTTATCTGGGCTCGCCGCATGGTGGTCTGCAATGCGATTCGCTTGGTTCTAGAAACGGAAGACGCGATACCCAACGGTATCGACAGCGAAGATGAACCTAACTTCCACTTGCAGCCCAGCGACTATCGGATAGAAGCGCTGCAGGACTCTCTCGCGGTTCTGGCGTTGCCTGACTTCGATCGCCTGGTTTTTGTGATCTGCGTCCTTGAGCGCTATTCCATCCTGGACTGCGCCTTGCTCCTAAAGAGATCGCCGAAAGACGTCAACGATGCGCGCATGCGCGCAATCAACCAGGTCGTTTTTGCCGAAGGACGGAATTGTTACGAGTCCACCACAACAGTTCCAACCAGTCCGTACAAAGCCTGCAGCAATGGAATAGGAGAGCTTGATGGTTCCTGTGGATCGCTTCTTGACTAGCCATCCTCTCGCAGTGCTGGCTGTCACTATCGTCCTCGGGCAGACAGGGACACCGATTGCCAGTGCTCCGATATTACTATTGATAGGAGCACTTACTGGCAGCGAAAGGGTGAGTATACCTCTGGCGATATTTGTGGCAGTCGCAGCCTGCCTTTTTGTTGACTGCGCATGGTTCGACTTGGGACGCAATCGCAAATCGAATCCAGGCCGCGCTTTCAATCGCCTGCATTCGGCAGATGCGCGCTCCTTTCGCATCGCACACCTGTTCCCCCGTCACGCCGGCGTGGTTATGTTTGTGGCTCGCTTCATTCCCGGGCCCAATCTGGCCGCAGCTCTCGCCGGTCACTCTGGACTTTCCAGGCTGCGCTTCGTGCTGCTGGACACAATCGCTTCCGGACTCTGGGCAATTCTCTATCTTGCTGCCGGCCGCTTCCTACCGCAACAACTCCGGTCATGGGTTTCCTCGACCATGAGCGCTACACCCGGCTGCGGCCTTTTCCTCATTCTCGGATTCGCCGCCGCCATTCTTGTCTTCCCTCGATTCGGGCGGTATCTGTCTCGTTGCCGTGCTTCCCGGCTTCGGGTGCCGTCCCCCACTGCTTCTGGAGCGATCGTCTCTGATTCCTGCCTCAATCCTGACTTATAGCAAAGGACGATGGGCGCAGTTATACCCGAAGAGAAAAAAAGGCTTGACAGATGAAAGCAGGACACATAAGTGATATCTATGGCCTACCGAAATACAAGAGCAATTGAGTTGCGCAAGGATGCGCGACGAAGAACGCTTCTGGAGGCTGCAACTTGGCTTTTCAGCAGAATCGGTTACCACGCTGCTACCGTGCCCATGATCGTCGCTGAGGCCAATAGTTCCGTCGGCAGTTTTTACACGTACTTCCGCAACAAAGAGGACGTCTTTGCGACCATTCTGGAAAAGCTTGGAGAGAAGATAGATGTGGCTATCCGCGAGGCCAAGGAATCCCTATCCGATCCCTTGCTACAAATGCAGATTGCCCTGGAAATGGCGTTTCTCTATCTGGCCAAGAATCCACAGGAGGCTCGCATTCTGATTGTCGAGTCTTCCGGTCTGAGTCATCGTTTGGAGCAAGTGCGCCGAGCCATCCTTTGGCAGCAGGCCGACGAATGCTGCAAAGCGCTGCTTGCGAAGGCGAGCTTGCGGAGCCCCATGATGCTGCCGAGAATCGCTCTGGTCGATCCCGAGCTGACTTACGCGCTGCCGCCCGCGGTAACAGCCAACACGGGACCGGGTGCTCTGACGCAGTTGATCGAGCCGTACGTGAGCGCACGCGCCAATCCACTGACGGATGCCCTTTGCGTCCAGGGGATCGCGCTCGCCGCCGGAGCGCTTGGCCGTGTCTATCGCGACGGCATGGACCGCGAGGCGCGCCAAGACATGGCGCTGGCGAGCCTGTTCGGAGGCCTGGCGCTGGCCAACGCCGGGCTGGGCGTGATTCACGGTTTTGCTGCGCCGCTGGGAGGCTCGTGGAATGCGCCGCATGGAGCGCTCTGCGCAGCGCTGCTGCCGCACGGCATGGCCGCTAACGTAGCCCGCTTTGCGAGCCCGCGCGCCGCTCCATCCGTCGCTGGAACGCTACGCCGACCTTGCGTGCCTGCTGACCGGCCGCAAGGAAGCAACCGCGGAGAACGGCGTCGAATGGGTGCGGGCGCTTTGTGCCGATCTCAACGTTCCTGCGCTGCGCACCTGGGGAATCGTCCGAGCCGATTTGCCCGCCGTGGTGGAGAAAGCAGCCCGCGTCAGCTGCATGCAGGCCAATCCGCTTCCGCTCACCGGCGAGGAGTTACTGGCCGTGGTTTCGGCAGCGTGGTAAGCGCCGTACTTGGCGAACAGCGCTGAAGCGGGTCATTGTCGAACCGAAAGCAGCGCAGAGAGGCACCTGAAATCCGGCCGATGCAGACCAAAAGGAGCAAGGCAGAGCCTTGCGGCCTTTCAGGGGAGTAATCCCATACTGGCTCGGCCTAACCTACCTGAGAACGAGTTGAATGAGCGATTTGGTCACTGGAGCCCACCCATCCTGAACGGCAACACCACAGCTGCAAACCGCGCCGTCAACATTCCGGAATTCGTTAGTATGAGTGCTGACGGGATCGAGACCATTGAAGTGCACATCGTCGACGAGCATAGATAAACTGGACGGGTTGCTGGGATTGGCATCGTCTGACGTACACATGCCAGTTTTCGGCGACACTGCTGTGGCTGGGAAGTTAGAAAGCGTGAGGAACTCAGATGCATAGATTTCGAATTCTCAAAGCAACGTCCGGTGCGCTGGTACTTCTTATGGCGCTCGTTTTCGGCACCGGCGCAATGCCGGCGGAGAGCGCAACAAAGCAAATTGCTGTTCCTCCGCCACCGATGGGCTGGTCTTCCTGGAACAGTTTTTCAAATACCGTCGATGTCCAGGTCACCATGGATCAAGCAAAGGCCATGGTTTCCAGGGGCATCGCGAAGGCTGGCTATCAATACGTCAATATCGACGAGGGCTGGTGGCTGGGCGAGCGCGATGCCGAGGGCAACATCCTGGTTGATCCCAAGGCTTGGCCGGTACTGGCTGCTGGCGAACGTGCGGGAGACATGAGCAACATCGTTCGCTTCATTCACGGCCTTGGGTTGAAAGCCGGCATCTACACCGATGCTGGCAAAGACGGCTGCAGCCTGTACCCGGATCTCGGCCCGGTCTATCAACACGTCGGAAGTGAAGGCCATTACGAACAGGACTTTCTGCAATTCGCCAAGTGGGGATTCGACTATGTGAAGGTGGACTGGTGCGGCGGCGACAAGGAGAAGCTCGATCCGGCGGTTCAATACGCTGAAATCGCCAGAGCCATTGCCAAAGCTGAGGCCGCAACTGGGCGCAGGCTTTACTTTTCCATTTGCAACTGGGGCAACAACAGCCCGTGGACATGGGCACCGAACATCGGAGGTGCGCCTGCGGACATTTGGCGCACCAGCGGCGATATCGTAGCGCCCATTGTGCCGCACCGCCAGCACAGCGGACGCCTTGCCAGCTTCCTCGGCGTTCTCTCCAACTTCGACCAAGGCATCCATCCCGAGGCGCAGCACACGGGCTTCTACAACGATCCCGACATGATGGTGATTGGGATGCCAGGCCTGACCGACGCGCAGAACCGGGTTCACATGAGCCTCTGGGCCATCTCAGGAGCGCCTTTGCTGTTGGGCGCTGATCTGACAACCTTGAGCGATGCCACACTGGCCACGGTCACTAATCCAGAAGTGCTCGCGGTCGACCAGGATTCCCTCGGCTTGCAGAGTGTCAAAGTGGCATCGTACGGCGACGGCCTTGAGGTGTGGTCAAAGGCGCTTTCGACTTCCGGAGAACGCGCCGTCCTGCTGTTGAACCGAACCGGCGATGCTGCCTCGATCAGCGCGCATTGGACCGACCTTGAGCTGGAGGAAGCATCTCCTGCCACGGTCAGGGATCTTTGGACCCGCAAGGATCTTGGCTCCTTTAACTCCAACTACACTGCCACCGTGCAACCGAACGACGCGGTCATGGTCATCGTTCGCGGCAGCGAAAGCAAAGTGACTCCATATTCTCCGGACGGCGACGACGCAGGCAAGGGCCCGGAAGTCAGCTTTAGCCGCGTGGCTTCGCGCGTTCCCATGGCCCGGATTCGAATTGTCTACACCAACTCCGGCACAACATCCCGCTATGCCGAACTTCGGGTGAATGGGCGCATGGCCACCAGAATCGCATTCCCTCCAACCGAAGGCGGCAATGCGCTGGGAGCGGTCTGGATTGAAGCGTTGCTCGATCGAACTGGATCGGCGAACGAACTCAACTTCTCGCCGGTCAGCGATCCGGGACTTCGTATCGTCTCAATTGGCGTCCAGTAGAACGGCTAACTCCCATCCGATTGACGCATTGTCATGAGGATTACTCCCCGAACACTCCCCGAACGTCGCCCAGTGTTCGCCGATCTGCCTGGGCATGCTCCCGGGTAGACGCCGAATGCGCTCATCCAGCAGACCACAGGCGGGGCACCGCACTTGCTCACGGCCTTGGGGTCGGTCCGGGTGCGTCCCATCTGATCAACTGCGGCCTTTCGCACTCGACCGTCAACGTGCGCTGCTCCGTAGTAGAAACTGGTCGGTGAATCCCGGGCGGGAAGCCTCGGTGCCAGCGAGGATGCGGAGATCGTCGGCGTTCGCAACATCCTCCTGCAGGGAACCCGCCTCGGCAAGCGGCTCACCCAGGCGCAGGCGAGGAAACTGTTTGGCGCGCTCGACCGCCCCACCCTCGAGGGAAAGCGCGACCATACCTCTTGGCCCTTCTCGCGGGCTGAGCTCTGCGCCGCTCCGAACCCGCGACTCTCCGGATCGAGGACATTCAACTGCGCGGAACCGCTTGGTGATAGCTGATCTCCACTGTAAGGGCGGCCGCGTGCGCACCGTGGCGCGGTTCCACCATAGGTCAATCTAGCGGTCGACTCGTGGACAGGCCCCGCCGGAATCGCGGGTGGCTGGGCGGTCTGGAGCGTGGCTTATTCTTCCACCAGGGTGATCGGGATCGGGTGGAGGCACTCCACTATACTGTTTCTCGTTGACGGCAGGGGGTGATGATTGACTGGAACAATGCGGGCACCATGGGCAAAGACTGACGGCACCGGAGGAGGATCACATCACCTAGCTCACCATTGTGCGGATGTAGCCGCGTGCTTCGAAGCGATTTCAAGTCTCCCAGTCTTTCGAAGACGGATGGAAAAGGCCGCAGGCGGACTCCTCGACCAGGCCAAAATATCCAGGCTATCGGTTCTTGCCTTCTTGCACGATGCAGGGAAGCTACATCCGGGATTTCAGGCGAAGGGCTGGTCTGAAGGAGATTGGCACGGGCCTCGCCGGGGACATACCCAAGAAGGCGCGGCGATCTTTTTGGAACCTGACCTCGAGGCTATAGCCCTTCCTCTTGGCAAAGCAGAAATGATCGAATGGGGTTTGGGGCAGGATCCTGGACTGCTCTTCTCGGTGCTGGCGCACCATGGGCGCCCGATCAACAGTGATTTTACCGCGGCCAAGTCCTGGGGGCAGGTGAAGACCCCTGAGTTCATATACGACCCTATTTCAGCGTCCACTGAAATAGGCACCGTGATTCGGCGCTGGTTTCCCGAGGCTTTCCAGCCCAAGACAGACCTGCTCCCGTCAAGACCTCAGTTCGCTCACTTATTCGCTGGCTTGGTGTCTCTTGCGGACTGGCTGGGTTCGGACAAGAGATTCTTCCCATTCGTGAAAGATCTGGATCAGGACTACATAAATCATGCGCGTACCAGAGCCCGCAGTGCTGTCTCAGCAATCGGTCTCGATGTTGCGGGCCCTAGACAGGTGATCGCCGGAAGAACAGGCTTCAAGGATGTCACCGGATTCACAACGCCGAACGCACAGCAGAGTTTCGTTGGTTCAGCTTCATTGGCAGAGCAACTCCTCATTTTGGAATCAGAGACGGGATCAGGAAAGACCGAGGCGGCCTTTTGGAGATTTGCCCGGCTCTTCGAGGCAGGAATTGTAGATGGTCTGTATTTTGCCTTGCCGACACGTTCCGCCGCGATGCAACTCCACCACCGCATTCAGCAAATGCTCAAATCGTTCTTCGGTTCTCACGCTCCGGAAGCGGTTCTCGCTGTGCCAGGGTACATCAAAGCAGGCGACGCAGAAGGCCAAGCTCTTCCTGATTGGCAAGTCCGCTGGGACGATGACGGAGATGCCGCCGAAAACAAGCTTGTAGGCCGCTGGGCTGCAGAGAACGCAAAGCGATATTTGGCCGCGACGATCGCGGTTGGCACGGTAGATCAGGCCATGCTCGTTGCACTCCGCGTCAAGCATGCGCACCTTCGGGCGGCAGCGCTTTCGCGCAGCCTACTAGTCATCGATGAAGTGCATGCCAGTGACAGCTACATGACCGAAGTACAGGGACACCTACTACAGATGCACCTTGATTGCGGCGGTCATGCCTTGCTGATGTCCGCGACACTTGGCGCACGCGCTCGGTCCAAGTGGCTTCATGCCGCACTACCCACGTTTGAGGAGGCTGTTAATACAGCCTATCCCGCAGTGTGGTCCAGCGGCCTGTCGGTTCCAGCAACGGCAGAATCCGGTTCCAAACAAAAGAAAGTTGCAATGGCTGTGCTCGCCACCATGGACCCAGAGCCATGCGCCAGCCTCGCGGTTGAAGCCGCTCGGCGTGGCGCTCGGGTTTTGATTATCCGGAATACGGTGGACGCGGCAGTTGCAACCTGGCAGGCTGTGCGACAAGCGGGCGGTGAACAGTTCCTGCTACGTGCCAATGACGGACCAGCTCTGCACCATGGCCGCTTTGCGCCGGAAGACCGGCGACTGCTCGACAAAGAAGTGGAACAAGCCCTTTCTTCAAAGCTTCGCAAGGATGGCGGAGTTATCGTCATCGGAACGCAGACGCTGGAGCAGAGCCTCGATATTGATTCCGATGTCCTCTTTAGTGATCTCTGCCCTGCGGACGTCTTGTTACAGCGAATCGGGCGACTACATCGTAATTCAGCACTTTTTCGGCCCTTTGGGTTTCAGGCACCGACATGCTATGTCCTGGTTCCGGCGCAAGGCCTTTCCCGGCTCCTCAAACCAGCATTTGAGAATGGCCTGGGAGCATGGATCAATAATGGTGTATATGAAGGCATCTATCGCGACCTTTCGATTCTGGAACTGACCCAAAGGCTCGCAGAGTCTTTTTCAACCTGGGACCTTCCTGCTATGAACCGGATGCTAGTGGAGAGCACCACACACCCAGAACGCATCGCGGCATTGCATAAGGAAATGGGACAGGAGTGGACTCAGTACTCGAATCAGGTGATCGGGGCAGAAATCGCCAACCAGGGACTGGCAAGGAACGTTTTGCTCCCTTTCAAGATTCCTTTCGGCGAGGTCCAGTTCCCAACTGATGAGGAGCGGATCCGGACCAGGCTCGGTGGGGAAGGCGCCCGCATTGAGTTTGTCAAGCCGGTGACTAGTCCTCTGGGCGAGGAAATTCGGTGGATTACGTTGCCGGAACAGTGGTCGCACGGTGTCGATGCAGATACTCCTGTTACACCAGAGATTTCAGAACACGGAATTCAGTTTGCTGTCGGGAGTACGATGTTTTCTTACGACAGGCGAGGGCTGATGAAGGTGCGTAAGTGAGTCAGATAGACTGGAACCTCTTGACGGCTCCACTGCTTCGGACTTCGCCAGCCGGTTGGGTAACTCTTCCTGGCTTGCTAGCGTGCCTGGGGCGCGATGAGGTTGACAGCTTCCCCGCATTGCGGCCGCACCAGGAGCCTGCATGGCACATGTTTCTGGTCCAGCTGGCCGCTCTGGGACTGCACAGGGCGGGGATTGGCGTTCTACCGACGACCGAGGCGGAATGGGTTAAGGTGTTACGCGGGTTGACTCCTGAGTTTCCCGACGATGAACCCTGGTGTCTCGTGGTGGACGATTGGAGTAAACCCGCATTTCTGCAGCCACCAGTGCCAGCCGGGATCATTCTCAAAACAGAGATTTCGACACCCGACGCGCTCGATCTACTCATTACCTCGCGCAATCATGATCTAAAGCAGCGAATTGCAAGCAGAGCCGAGCCCCAGGATTGGGTGCTTTCCTTGATCTCTCTCCAAACCGGGGAAGGATATGGAGGCGCCGGGAACCAAGGCATCGCTCGCATGAATGGCGGATCCTCGTCGCGGCCCTTGGTGGGGCTTGCTCCTCTTTCTCAGCAAAACGGGAAGTACGCGTCGCCACATCCTAGTTCCTGGTTCCGCCGGGACGTGTCAACATTGGTGGAGAGCCGCGATGATCAGTTGAACGAGCAGTCGTTTCGTGGATATAGTGCTCAAGGCGGATTAGGGTTGGTCTGGCTGGCGCCTTGGGAGGAAGGCCAGCAAATTGGACTCGATCACCTGGATATGTGGTTTATCGAGGTCTGCAGGCGGGTTCGCCTCAAATGGCAAAGCGGCCAGCTTTGTGCTCAATCTGGAACCTCAATCGCACCGAGGCTGTCAGCGAAGCATTGGAAAGGTGCTTTGGGAGACCCTTGGGCTCCTGTTCATGTGACAGAGGGCAAGGGGTTTACGCTGGCCGGACGGAGCTTCGATTACACGACCCTGGTTGATTTGCTCTTTTCCGGCGATTGGACGATACCATTATTGGCCCGGCAAACCATCCATGATTCTCCGACAGAGACAGTGGCGCTGGTTGCAGCAGCGCTTTCCCGAGGCAACAGTAAGACAGAAGGTTTCAAATCGCGCATACTCCCGGTCGGCGGAAAGGTCACTCGCGCAATCTCCCTTGGTCCTAGCCGAGAGAAGCTCCAAGGATTGGCTCGCAAGCAAATGGAAGAGATAAAGCAGATTGACAAGGCTTTACGCGATGCCCTTGCCTTGATTGCAGCAGGCGGGAAGCGAGAATCGATTCGTAAGGAATACTACGCACACACCTCATTAGCCCGTTCCAGCTTTGATCGCGCAGCCGATGAAGTCTTCTTCGAGCACCTGTGGGCGCGGTTCGAAGCACAGGAAGAGGGTCTGGAAAGGCTCAGGTCCGAGGCCGAGCGATTTGCCCGCGTGCTCTATCAACGCGCGAGCGTCGTTTTTGAGGATGCTCTTCCGGCCATTCCGTGTCCGAGTCTCTTCCGTCCCCGCGCAGAAGCGCGTGCTCGTGGCAAATTCCAAAGCGCAGTTCGATTCGCCTTCCCGGAACTCTTCCCATCACCCACAACTCAGGAGAAGAATGATGCCGTCGCTTGATGAAAAGATAGGAGCCGTTTCACAGCGGTTGCTTGGGCTCGACTCCGGTCCACTTGCGGAGTTGCGACGCATGGAGCCGGGATGCCCCGGCACTCCAATCTTCTGGCGGCTGGCCGCTGAGCACGGATTTGGCGAAGGAGAGACTACGCAGCGGTGGATGCAGATCGTCCGCATTCTCGCGATTCTGACCCCCAGGTCGCACCTGAACCCGGCGGTGCGTTTGCATGATCGGTTCCGTCATCTGGGTCGGGTGCTCTGTGACGGAGGCAATCAGGCCTGGCCATCGGACCCCAAGAACCCTCGGCCCGCGCTCTCAGAGACACGCTTCGCACGTCTGCTTTCAACTCCTGCGGCACGGCGCGGAGAGGCTCTTGAGCGGATTGCTCGGATGCTGGCTCGTACTCGCACGCCGGAGGTGGGAATCAACTGCACGGAAATTGCGTGTTTGCTTCTGCAAGCCGACGATTCGCAGCCGCTTCAAGACCTGGCTCGGGACTACTATCGCAGGCTCGACCCAGCCGACCGCAACGCAACCAAGGAAGGAACCGCCGAATGCCCCCCGTCCGCTTTCTCCAAATTCACACTCTCCATTCCTACACGGCCGCTCTGCTTAACCGTGATGACAGCGGTCTGGCAAAGCGTCTGCCCTATGGCGGCATCTTGCGCACGCGCATCTCATCACAATGCCTCAAGCGCCATTGGCGAAAGACCGAGAATGATCCCCACTCGCTCTCGACCCTGGCGGGCTCAGTCGATTCCACACGGTCGCGGGAGTTGGTGACCAAGAAGGTCTTTGAGCCACTATGGGCGAAATTCCCGGCCAAGAGTGACGTGCTGAAAGTACTGGAGCCGGAGTTTCAGAAAGCTGTCTACGGTGATAAGGCTGACAAAGGGAAACAAAGCCGCCAAACTCTGCTTCTGGGCGCCCCGGAGCTTCAGTGGCTTGCGAGTGAAGCCGAGACGTTGGTGGCCTCGACATCGGATGCCAAGTCGGCGAAGGAAGCTGTCACCAAATGGGCCAGTGCATTCCTCACCAACATCAAGGCGTTCCGGGAAAACACGGTCTTGCCCGCTGGCCTTGCCGGGGCACTGTTTGGTCGCATGGTCACCTCCGACACCTCCGCCAACATTGAAGCTCCTGTTCATGTGGCCCACGCCTTCACGGTGCATGCCGCTGAAACGGAAAGCGACTACTTCACCGCAGTCGACGATCTAAAGGCAGAGGATGACGATAGTGGAGCCGACACGATTCAAGAAACAGAACTGACCTCTGGGCTTTATTACGGCTACGTCGTTATTGATCTCCCCGGACTCATCAAAAACTGTGGCGGCGACGCAGATCCCACATCAGCGAAGAAACTTGCAGGCGGCATTGTCCACAACTTGCTCTATCTGATCGCCGAAGTATCCCCCGGCGCCAAGCTCGGCTCGACAGCACCATATGATCGCGCCAGCTTCCTGCTGGTTGAGGCGGGCGACCGTCAGCCGCGCAGCCTTGCTGGCGCCTTCCGGAAGCCGGTCGATCCAGAACTGGACGCGGCAGTAACGGCTCTGGATCGCCATCTGAAAAAGCTTGATGATGCCTATGCCACCGGCGAAGCTCGGCAGTATCTCTCGCTCTCCGATGTCGCAACGGCTTGCGGGACACAGAGATCTCTTGCCGACTTGGCTGTTTGGGCCCAGAGTTGTGTCGGAGACGTGCAGTGAGTACTGATCACATCTGGCTTGTCTTGCGCCTCGAGGCGCCGCTCCTCGCTTTTGGAGGCGTAACCATCGACCAGGTAGGCATCACGCGCGATTTTCCTGCGGCGTCGATGATCACCGGGTTGCTAGCCAATGCTCTCGGCTGGCAGAGGACTGAGTGGCAGGCACACCAAGCTCTTCAGGACCGCCTGATCTTCGCGGTACGGCGTGACCGCGAGAACCCCGCCGGCATCCTGATCGATATGCAGAACGCAAAGCTGGAAGCGAACGAGCGTGGTTGGACCACCTACGGGAAACCCGAAGGCCGCGCTGGGGCTAGTTACAACTCTCCGCATCGCCGGCAGCGGGAGTACCACGCCGACGCATGTGTGACCGTTGTTCTGCGACTTGAGCCCGCAGAGGACTCACCAGACCTGAATAAGATCGCAGAAGCGTTGGACCGTCCCGCGAGACCGATCTTTCTGGGGCGGAAGACATGCTTGCCGTCATCCCCTCTTCGAGTGTGCAACACCTCGGCTTCGTCAGCATATGAGGCCCTGCAGAGGGTTCCAGCCGTTGACGTGTCCCTCAATCCGCTGCGTGCTTTGTGGCCGCAGCAGGAGGGGCCCAACCAGGGCCGCCAAGTACATCGCATTGTTGCATTGCCTGACATCCGCAACTGGAAGACAGGCATGCATGGAGGAACGCGCGTGGTTGTGGAAGGCACGGTCGTGCCCGAGGGGGTGCCCGCTTGAGCACTCTGTATCTCATCCGCATTCCCGTTTCGCTTCCACAGTTGGGTCGGTGGGCAGCCATCAGGAATTATGGCTTCACTGTCCGGCGGGGTCCCAAAGGCAAGGAAAGCGATGCGGGCTTCGACGAAGGCCGCGCCCTCCACCATCTTCTTTCAGAAATCTTTGGGAAAGGCATCCTTCACCCCTTCCGTCATTTCGTTGCTCCTGGGGGAAAGCAGTCCGAGGTATACGCATACAGCCGCCTCGACGCGGCGGAGCTTCGAGAAGCCGCGCAAACCTATGCCCTGCCGGAGACATTTGAGATCTTCGATCCCGCTAAGCTTGCTGCAAAAGCGATGCCGGAAGAGTGGCGCACCGGTCGTCGGCTCGGCTTTGAAATCCGCGTGCGGCCGGTTAGCCGTATCCATAGTCCTCTGTTCTATCCTGGCGGAGCCTTTGCCAAGGGCGCTGAGGTCGACGTCTTTCTTATCGAGGCGTTGCGCAGCTTTCCCGAAGGCGAAGCCGATGATGCGAATATGCTCAAGGCTGGCCGCTCCCGGGAGGCCGTGTATTCCGATTGGCTGGCCGAGAGGCTGAAGGGGGCGGCGACTCCGCAGCCAGGTATCCGCTTGACACGCTTTCAGCGCCTGCGTGCAGCTCGCGAAGGCTTTTCCCCGGAAGGCCCGGATGCGATCTTGCAAGGGGACCTCATCTTGAACGACCCTGAGCGTTTTCAGATGATGCTCGCCCAGGGCGTCGGTCGCCACAAAGCCTATGGTTTCGGCATGTTACTCTTGCGCCCAGGACGGAGCGCCTGATGTTAGCCGGCCGCCTCGGCCTTGAAAAGGCGCGCATTCCCCACGCCGACCGCCATGGCTTGGTCTGGCTTGAACGTGGGCGGCTTGAAGTTGAAGACGGCTGCCTGCGCTTTATCACTGCCGGCGGCGGCGACCTGGATCCCGGCAACTATCAGATCCCCCACCAAGCCGTTTCGATCATTCTCCTTGGACCTGGATCCAGCGTTACCCACGATGCGCTCCGGCTGCTGGCCCGCCACGGCTGCGCATTGGCAGCCGTCGGCGAGGGAGCTGTGCGGTTCTACACTGCTCCGCCACTCCTGCCAGACAGTTCCGCTGCAGCACGTTCCCAAGTTACGCTCTGGGCCGACCCGAAATCACGCATGGAAGTTGCCCGGGCAATGTACGCCATGCGTTTCGGCGAGTTTGTTCTTACCCGCGATATCGATACTCTTCGCGGGCAGGAAGGTGCCCGCATCAAGCGCAGCTATCAGCTCGCGGCTCAGCGATTCGGCATTCCATGGAACGGCCGCCTCTATGATCGCGCCAACCCCGACGCAAGCGATATGCCGAATCAGGCGCTGAATCATGCCGCCACGGCCATGTCCGCGGCAGCCACTGTCGCGGTGGCCTCGCTTGCCGCAATCCCACAACTAGCCCGGATATCTCACAGGCCGATTGTCGATTTGGGTGAGTCGGGGCCCGAGAAAAGTGTGGAAAGGCCGTCTTTTCTGTGTCATAACTACGTTATTGAGACGGGTTATGGCC
>Ga0302197_10000487_pt1 | contig 39985 bp, 21 predicted proteins | sample II_Bog_N2_1_FD_193526 | JGI IMG/M metagenome (GOLD analysis project Ga0302197, IMG submission 193526) | Peat permafrost microbial communities from Stordalen Mire near Abisko, Sweden - II_Bog_N2_1 | ecosystem: Environmental > Terrestrial > Soil > Wetlands > Peat | place: Sweden: Abisko... | reverse complement strand
CAGTCCGCCTTCGTACGGCTCTTTCCAAAACGTGGAGACGAGGCCGCGGACCAGCAGCATCGTAACCAGCCCCATGCGAATGTGCGGAGCCATTTCGAACGCTCGCAACTCCAGCAAACCCAGACGCAGCCCTTGGCCCTCAGGTGGGTACAGCTTGTCCACGCAAAACTCCGCGCGATGCGAGTTGCCGGTGACATCGACCAGCAGGTTGCGAAACAGCCCGTCCACAATCCACGGCGGACATTCGCCTGCCGGCAAGTTGCGGAACGCCACTTCCAACTCATACAACGCGTCCGTGCGCGCCTCATCCACGCGTGGATACTGGCTCGTTGGACCCACGTACATGCCGGAAAATAGATACGACAGAGACGGATGGTTTTGCCAGAACGTCACCATGCTGCGCAGCAAATCCGGGCGGCGCAGTATAGGACTCTCCAACACACTCGCCCCGCCAATCACGATATGGCTGCCTCCGCCGGTGGCAACGTGTCCGCCATCGTAGTTAAACTTCTCGGCTGTCAACCGGTTGCGGCGCGCTTCCTCGAAAAGGATGATGTTGATCTGCTCAAGCTCGTCCCAATTGCTCGCGGGCGGTAGATTCACCTCTAGAACTCCGGGATCCGGTGTAAGGCTGAACGATCGCAGTCGCGGATCGGACGGCGGAGTGTAGCCCTCCACCCAGACTGGCTGGCCCAGATGCTGGCACGTATCCTCAACGGCAGCGACCACGTCGAGATAGTCCGCCAGCTTCGACGCGTATGGCAGAAACACATGCAGGCGGCCTTCGCGGGCCTGTACGCACAGCGCCGGTCGAATCAGCTCCGTCGCCGTCTCGGCAGTGCTGGAGAGTGCAGGCAGCGGATCGGCCGCGGGCTCAATCTCGAAGAGGTCAGCGCGACGGACCCGATGCGACGGCAGCTTGACGTGATCGGCAAACGGCGCGGCGTCCTGCTCGTAGACCAGTTCGTCCGGCGCAACCCAGGATATTGTGTCAGTCGGTATGCGAAAGCCAATCGGCGAATCGCCCGCGGTCAGGACTAGTCGCTCCGGGCGCGGAAACCACAGTTGGCTCGACCACCGCAGTTGTCCTGCTGGCTGCCGTCGGCGAATGGGCAAAACATATCCGGCTGGCTCCGCAGGCTCTGCGCCAGCGTTGTAGGCCGGCAAAATGTTTTCGCGGCTCACCTGCAAGCGCCGCGTAAGTGCTTCCATGAAGGCGAGAGCATTAGCCGCGGTGAAGCCGTAATTGCGATCTTCACTCGCAATAAGATTAACGTTCTCCCATACTGGAACACCGTCGGCCCGCCAATAGCAGCTCATCGCCCAGCGCGGCAGCGGCTCGCCGGGATACCACTTCCCTTGCCCGTAATGCAGCAGCGCACCGGGCGCGATCTTCTCGCGCAGGCATCCAATCAGCGCCAATCCGCGTTTTCGCTTCAACGGTCCATGCGCATCGATGTTCCATTGCGGACTCTCTGGCTCATCGATACCCACAAATGTGGGCTCGCCGCCCATGGTCAGGCGCACATCCCTAGCCTTCAGATCCGCATCGACGCGGTGCGCAACCTGCTCGACCTGCGCCCAATCCAAATCGGAAAAAGGCTTCGACAGGCGCGGCGTCTCATTCAAGCGGCGAATGGATATGGAGAAACTGAACTCGACGTTAGCCGGTTCCACCGTCCCACCAATTGGTGCGGCATTCGACGCGTTCGGCGTGCAGACCAAAGGAATGTGACCTTCGCCTGCGAACAAACCCGAGGTCGGATCCAGTCCGATCCATCCGGCGCCCGGCAGGTATACCTCCGCCCATGCGTGTAGGTCAGCAGAGTCATTTTGCGGGCCGCCAGGCCCCTCCAACGCGCTCTCGTCCGGCGCCAACTGAATCAAATACCCCGACACAAAACGCGCCGCCAGCCCAAGTTGCCGCAGAATCTGCACCAGCAGCCAGGCCGAGTCGCGGCAGGATCCCATGCGCTTCTCCAGCGTCTCCTCACACGTCTGAACGCCGGGTTCGAGGCGTGCCGTATAGCCAACCGCATCGCGCACCCGCTGATTCAAGTCGATCAGGAAGCTAATCGTTCCGCGCCTTTGCAACGGAACATTCTCAAGAAATGTCCGCAGTCGGGGGCCCGCAAGATCAGTCGAACGATATGGCTCGAGGTCTTTTGCCAACTCCCGCGTGTATGCGAACGGAAACTCTTCGACGCCCGGCTCCAGCAGGAAGTCGAACGGATTGACAGGAGACAGTTCCGCAACCAACTCCACCTCAACCACAAACTCCTTCGTCTTATTCGGAAAGAAAATGCGCGCCAGATGGTTGTGGAGGGCGTCAAGCTGCCACTTCAGGATATGTTCGGCTGGAGTCACGTCCAGCGAATAGCTGAGAATCGGCGTTCGGCAATGCGGCGCGGGGCGTAACTGAACCACCTGTGGGCCGAGCGAGACCGCCTTGTCATATCGATACGCCGTCCGATGATTGAGAGCTACCTGTATGCCGATCCCCCATAGCTGAGCGTAATGTTGGCTCGCTTTTCGCTAGACGCGACAGACTCTGAAGGCTTTACGCACCCCATGGCCAACTAACGCCGTAAAGCTACCTTAACATAACCAACCAACCAGCGATATCGCTCCTGGCGCACCGCGGTCCCGCCCTTGGTTTTGGCGAGCACACCCGGCCGCGGCTGCGGCGGAGTTGAATTGGAGAGCAGAGTTGTGTCTGTTGCAGGAGGGCCGAGTTGCGGGCTCACCCGATCAGGCCTCGTTGACCAAGCCCTCAAGGATTGACGCTGGGAGCTGCCGCGCGCAATTCCTCGCTCAGGATGATCGCCTCCGCAATCTCCCGTATCGGCCTGCGCTTCTGGCGGCTCAGGTTCTGCATGCGAAGATAGGCGTTCTCCTCGTCGATTCCCAACTGACGCTGGAGCAGCCCCTTGGCGCGCTCCACCAACTTGCGCGTCTCCAGGCGGCGTTGCATCTCCAGGTTCTCGACCTCCAGGCGCGCCAGCGTAAGCTCCGCGCCAACCAGAAAGCCGATCGTCGAGATAATGCGAATCTCACGTTGTGTGTGGTGATGCGGATTGCGATGCTGAAGATTGATAACGCCAACCACACGCCCCCGGCACAGGATGGGCACTGAGAGGAAGGCCTCAAAGGAGTCCTCAGGCAAGTCATGGAAGATGCGGAACCGCGGATCGGCAGCCGCTCGGCAGGGAATGGCCACCGTCTCGCAGTGCTCAGCAACCCAGCCCGTGATGCCCTGCCCTATCGTGATGCCCAGCTTGTTCAGCAGGTCCGGATGCGGGTTCTTCGACGCGCTCAGGATCAACTGTTGATCCCGCAGAATGTAGACGAAGCAGGAGTCGCACTGCATCAGGTCTGAGATGAATTCCAGCACCCTCTGCAGAATCGATTGGAACGACTCGGCTGCCGCCATTCGGCTGCCAAGTTCATGGAAGAACTCGATATAGGAGGCGTCTTCAGGCTGTTTTGTCAGTGGTTTAGTCACAAATTCCATGGCGTAGTCCCTCCAGGTTGAGTTGAGAGGATGGGTCTGCCCCGCCTCATGCCTATGCAAGATCGGCCTTTAGTTCTCGAATGCCGTATCGAAGATATGGAAGAGGCCGTGGCATAACGAACGGTCAGCGCACGCACGAGACCAGCCGGCTCATCTCTGGAGCATCGAGTTGGCGAGATGGAAACAGGCATGGACGCGCACTCCGAGTGACCGTGAAACAACGGTCGAACCGTGCGCCCCCTCTGTCCCTTTTGCCTGAGAGAATTATCCCGTCGGCGGACACCTCAAGGGTGCCTCTCTCCAGAAGTAGCTACCACTATCGCGGTCCTTTTGCCTGAGAGTTTCCAGGGGCGGTTGCTCCTTCGGCGTCGGAACTAAGTCCAATCTCTCCCGCTATAGTGTCGAACAAATAAGTTTTATTGAGAAAGTGCTCATGCTACAGAACAAACCCGCTAAGGCATTATTGCAGCCGCTCGTTACCAGCGGCTTGTAGGTAATCTAACCCGAAACAGTTTGCGAGGCAAACCCTTATCGCAGATATATCGCAATTTTTCGCGTCGAAAATCTTCACAGAATCCTTATGCGCCTCCTGATAGCGCGGATTCTTGTTAGCCTGCAGCCCGCCACCCTTCAGGCCAACTCCTCTCGATGCCTCACGCACCGTACTCCGTATTGACACTGATCGTTATAAGGACTATCGTTGAAGTAGATGAAATCCCCGAACAATTCCGCGACCAGCCCCCGGCGCCTAGAGTGCCCAGAAGAGGCGGTATTCCTTGAACTTTGCCGGACTACGGACATGCTTTCCCGCAATCTGTCCTCACTGCTGAAGTCAGAGGACTTATCCGCCAACCAATACAACGTACTGCGGATCCTGCGCGGAGCCCCCAATGGCCTGCCCTGCGGCGAAATCGGTAACCGCATGATTACCCGCGACCCAGACATCACTCGCCTGCTCGATCGCCTGGAGAAGCGCCGGCTGATCGCGCGATGCCGCGAGACCAAGGACCGCCGAATGGTCGTGGCCACGATCACTCCCGACGGGCTGAAGCTTCTTACTCGAATGGATCAGCCAGTGCGCGACGCGCATCGCAGCCAATTGGGCCATCTCGGACGGGAACGGCTCCGGGCCCTTACCGAGTTGCTGCAGCTCGCTCAGCTCTCAACCAGCTGATTCTTTCCATTTCCATATATTCGTTGCAACGAATACTGTCGTCACGCACCTAAAGAACGTGAACCATCAGAATCTACTCAAAGAGGACACCACCATGACCACAGCCGCTCCGCAAACCGCCACCGCAACCACCTGGAACATCGACCCCGCCCACACCGTCGCCGAGTTCAAGGTCAAGCACATGATGATCTCCAACGTCAAGGGGCATTTCCCTACAGTCACTGGGGTTTTGACCCTGGATGAATCCGACCTGGCTAAATCAAGCGTTGAGGCCACGATAGATGTGTCTTCGATTGAGACCTCCGATGCGCAGCGCAACGGGCATTTGAAGAGCGCCGATTTCTTTGATGTGGAGAAGTTTCCGGTGATGACGTTCAAGTCGACTGGCGTCAAGTTGACGGGTGCCGGTGAAGGCACGGTTGAAGGCGACTTGACCATTCGCGACGTGACGCGTGGCGTGACGTTTGCCGTGGAAGGTCCGACGGCCCCCGCGAAAGATCCTTGGGGCAACAGCCGTGTGGCCGTTTCGGCGACGACTAAGATCAGCCGCAAGGAATTCGGCCTGGTCTGGAATGCAGCGCTGGAGACGGGCGGCGTGCTGGTAGGCGATGACGTGACCATCACGCTGGATGTGCAGTTTGTGAAGGCGGCCTAAGGGCTGGCGCCGGACTTGCGGCGCAGAAGGGAAAGGGTATGTCACTCCGACCAGTAAAAGAAATCATTCAAACCAAGCCGACGCTCGAAGGCGCGGGCGTAAAATTGCAGCGCGCCTTCGGCTTCGGCAAAACCAAGGAATTCGATCCATTCCTGTTGCTGGACGACTTCCGCAACGACAACCCCGCCGACTATCTCAAGGGCTTCCCCTGGCACCCGCACCGCGGCATCGAGACCATCACCTACGTGCTGGCGGGTACGGTGGAGCACGGCGACTCGCTCGGCAATAGGGGCAAGATGGGCGCCGGAGACGTGCAGTGGATGACCGCCGGCAGCGGTATTCTCCACCAGGAGATGCCTAAGGGCGACCCGCAGGGCCGCATGCACGGCTTCCAGCTCTGGGCGAACCTACCCGCATCCCTCAAGATGACTGACCCGCGTTACCAGGACATTCCCTCCACTGCAATCCCAGAGGTCACCGACGACGATGGCACCCACGTGCGTATCATCTGCGGCGAGTTCTGGGGCAAGCGAGGGCCGGTGGAAGGGGTTGCCGCCGATCCTAACTACATCGACGTCTCCGTAGCGCCCGGCAAACGCAAGCGCCTCAAGGTGGAAACGACCCGCAACGCCTTTGCTTACGTCTTCGCGGGCGCCGGTACCTTCCGGGACGCCTCTAACCCGCAGGCAGTCCTCACCGAGTCTGGCGTGGACCCAAACGCCGCCCCGGTTTACGATGCCGCCAACCACTCGCTGGTGCTCTTCGACCGCGGCGACGAGATCACGGTTCAGGCCGGCCCGGAAGGCATTCGCTTCCTGCTGGTGTCGGGTAAACCCATCGAGGAGCCCGTAGCCTGGTACGGCCCCATTGTGATGAATACGCAGGACCAACTGCGTCAGGCTATGACCGAGTTACAGGATGGTAGCTTCATCCACCGCCGCTAAACCGCCGCACCCACCCAACCTCGAAGCGCCGGGCCACAGCTCGGCGCTTCTGGCATTTAGATCGCCAATTAGCTTATAACTCCCTAATTTTACTGGAGTTGGTGGGCTGCCTGTTCTGGTAAGTTGACCCTCGCCTCTTGGAGTAGAGGCAGGTTAGCCGCACTGGATTGAGGCACAATTCTTCTATTGCACGGTCAACGTTATGTTGGTCGAATGTGACAGCGCGCCAGACGTTGCGGTCACAGTGATGTTGTAGGTTTGTGGCTGGCTACCTCCGCCGCCACCTCCACCACAAGCTGTTAGCATGGCCGCGCCTCCTGCGCCCGCCAACAGAATCGCGACGAGGGCAAGCCTGCGCAGCCACTTCCGTGAATGTCTTACCCCTCCCAGAAAAGGCAGGACCAGCATACCGAGCGCAACGAGTGGCAAACTACGCCCAGGTTGGCTGCGATTCTCCAGCCTCGCAGTCACAGGCACCTGAATCATCAGGGCGACGTTCGTAGCGGAGGTGCCCGCTGCAAGCGAGGGTGGGCTGAATGTTGCCGTGAATCCCGTCGGTAAGCCGGAAACCGAAAAAGTCACCGCCGCAGGGAATGTAGTTCCGCCGGATGGGGTCATCGGTAGCGAGTAGGTGGCAGTGCCGCCTGGTTGTACTGTCTGCGATGAGCCACTTCCACCTATCGTAAGAGTGAAGTCCTGTACCGCTTCGCTAACAACTGCGCTGGATGCGGAGTTGAAGTTCACGTCGCCGCCGTATACGGCCGTGATCGAGTGAGTTCCAACTCCCAGCGTTGACAGGCTCAAAGTAGCGATGCCACTGCTCAGGTTTGCGGTTCCAAGCGGCGTGCCGCTGTCAGAGAAGACCACCGAACCTGTGGGTGTGCCGACCGCGGATGCAACCGTCGCTGTAAGCGTCACCGTGTTCTGCACCAACACCGGATTAGGCGAAGCCGTCAGCCCAACTGCGGGTACTCCCTTGTTCACCGCGACGGAGCGAGTGACCTCCGTGGCAGCGGCAAAATTCGTGTTGCCTGACTGGTCGGCCGCGACGACAACTGTGCCTACGCCGGTGACGGAGAGGGCGCTGCCACTGATCGACCCTGGTCCTGAGAGTACGCTGAACGTCACCGCAAGCCCTGAGGTGCTACTAGCCGAGAGGGTGATCGGCGCAACTCCATAATTGATCGGCGATGCAGGTCCGGCGAATGTGATGCTCTGAGATTCGCTCGCTACCGTGAAGGTAGCGTTCTGAGTGCCGGCCGTGTAGTTGCCCGTTGCGGCTTGGGTCGCCTGCACCACGACCGTGCCAGCTCCTGTCAGAGTCACCGTCGAACCGGAGATGGTAGCAGGACCGCTGACCACGGAGTATGTAATTGCCCCGGACGAATTTGATGTCGCTGTTGCTGTAAACGGCGCATCGCCGTAGGTGTGATTGGGGACAGTGAAGGTGATGGTCGGCCCAAGCGGAGTCACTGTGATTGGCGCGATCCCCGAAGCGCTGCTGTAGTTCCCATCACCCGCGTAGTTGGCCGTCAGCGTGTCACCACCGACTGCCAGCGATCCGCCTGGGATGTTGATTATCGCGCTACCACTTGTCAGCGCCGTAGCCGCGGAGGCGTAGCTGCCGCTGCTCAACGTCACCGTTCCGGTGGGCGTCGGTGTGCTGCTGACAGCAATCGTAACCGACACTCCTTGCGCCGCCGTAACGCTGGACAAGGACGGCGTGACGACGACCGTTGGTGTCGCCTTTGTGACCGTAACAGTCGAAGACGTTCCTGACGCAGTATTGTAAGTCGAGGAACTGGAGCTGTCTGGCGTGTAAGTCACTGCAAGAGCATCGCCGCCTATCCCCAGCGAACCTGCCGGGACATTAATGATCGCACTGCCGCTCGCAAGCATTGTGGCCGCGGAAGTATAGGCTCCGCTCGTAAGAGTCACAGAGCCCGTCGGCGTGGCATTGCCACTGCCGCCATTCACACCTATCGTTACTGCAAGCTGCTGAGTTGAGGTTATGCTGAACGAGGATGGCGTCACGGTCACCGTAGGTGCAGTCTTGACTACGCTCACGGCCGCAGATGTCCCCGACGCTATGGTATAGACGGAGGAACTGCCTGAGTCCGGAGTGTAGCTTGCCGTTAGAGTGTTACTGCCCAACGCCAGCGAACCCGCAGGGATGTTGATCGTCGCACTGCCGCTGGTCAGAGTCGTGGCCGCCGAGGTATAACTGCCACTCGTTAGCGTCACGGAACCCGTAGTCACCGGGCTGCCGGTGCCGCCGGTCACTGTCACCGTGACAGACAGTACTTGGGTCGTCTTAATGCTCGCCAGGGATGGCAACACGGCCACGGTGGGTGTTGTCTTGGCGACGCTAACCGAAAGAGATGTAGCCGATGCCGTGTTGTAAGTCGAAGAACTATTGGAGTCGGGGGCATAATTTGCCGTCAACGTGTTGCCGCCCACTGCGAGCGAACCGGCCGGGATTAGAATAGTCGCACTGCCGCTGTTCAGTGCCACCGCTGCAGACGTGTAGGTCCCGCTCGTCAGGGTCACCGAGCCAGTGGCTATGGGGTTGCCGCTGCCCCCGCTCACCACTACCGTTACTGAAAGTGATTGCGTCGTCGTGATGCTGGACAACCCTGGCGAAACAGTCACCGACGGCGTCACCTTCGATGATACCTGGACGACAGATACTGTCTGGATAGCTCCCTGAGCCTGCTGGCGAAGGCCAATATTATCTATGGCCATCGAATAGAAGGAATAGGTCTGGCCCACAGCGCCTGCGTAAGTTCCCGAGGTTTGGGTTGTAGCTGGAAGCCATAGCGAATAGGCGCCGCTATTTGTGGAGACGTAGATATCGTAGTCGGCTATGCCCGAGCCGCCGGAATCAGACCCGCTCCAGCTTACGGGGAAGGAAGTAGCGGTGGTCGTGGCTGGCAGCGCACTCACGCTGCTGGTTGGGTATACCGAGTCGATGGTGTTGGTCACACCGTTCGTGCTGATTGCTGAGTTGACGTCAAATACGATCGAGCCCTGGTTGGAAATGGTGGTGCCATTGGCCAGACCGGCCTTCGGCATGACACTGAAGGTGACATAGCCAGTGCCCAGGTTGTTCGAGTTGTTCGGCGGCAGGAAACCGGCCAGCGGATTGGCCGGCAGACCGTCCGTCGTTGGATCTACCGACTGCATGGTCCAGCTAAGAACACCTGTAACTGTATTGATCGACGCATTGACACTGACCGGGTTTGGGTCAGTCGACACGGTCACCTGGCTTGCATAGCTCTGCACGGCGCCCGGAACATTGATGGTCACGTTGTTGAACTGAATCTGGCTGAGCTGCACGGTTGACCAGTCGAGGTTGCTTGGCAGTGGATCGCTGACCACCACCTTCTCGGCAGGTGCTGTTGCCGTCGGCTGATTCTCAAAGTAAATGGTGTAAATGATCGGCGTAGCGGGTGGAACAAAGCCCTGATTGCCGAAGCCGGAGGTCAACTTGCCGTTCGGATCAATCGCATCCTTAGTTGGAACGGTCGAACTGTTCTCCGGTTGATCGTTGAACAGAAGCCCGCCGGAGAAGAAGTTCACCATGTCCTTCAAGTTCTTAAGGTGGTTTTGCTTATACGGAGCGGGCGCCGGTCCTACCTCTGGGTTTGGTCCCGGGTGAGACTCATTCGGCTCTCCCGGCTCCTTGGGTTCGCCAGGCTCCTCCGGCTCTTTAGGCTCGTCTATACCGGCAAGCTTATTAGCTGCCATCTCGGTACCTTTATGTAAAAGGAAATGATTGGCTCCTTCAGTAAGAGGGGCGTTCTCAAGAATTTCCGGAACTTCATAGCCAACTGCAGGAGCAGCAAGCATTACACCAGTCGTTATCGTCTGTTCCGCGGCTCCAGCTATCGTATTGTCGACTTGTGCATTTCGTTGAGCTGGACTCTGGCTGGCTATCCCATCGTGATAGACGGCTTGCCCGCTTAGTTGGGCTTGTTCAACTGCTGGAACGCTGGAGAAATTGATCCCGAGACCGAAGAAATCCAACCAGGAACCTAATCCAATGGGATCGACGAAATTTACGGGGCTGTTTCCAGCGTACCGGTAAAGATTGAAGTCTCCCCCCGCCAGGCCGCTTGGATCTACCTGGACGAAGCGGCCAAGCCCGGGACTGTACCAACGATTACGCATGTAATACAGACCACTGCCTTCGTCCATCACGCCAAGCTGTCCGACGAAGGTGAACGGATTGGCGACACCAACTGTGCTCGAAATCTTTTCGCCGAACGGCAGGTACGTATAACTGTTGACGACGCTTCCCGACGCATTCGTCATCTGGGCAGTATTCCCAGAAGCATCGAAGTGGTAGTAAGCTGCCGAACCACTGGCCGGAACAGCGCTGGTCAGATCCAGGCCATAGGTGTAGTGGGAGAGAAGCTGACCCGTGCCGGTGAACTCCGCCTCCACATTTCCAAAGTCGGAGGGATCGTTCAAGTACTGCGTCACGGTTCCGTTGTGCGTTGCCGCTATGCGCTTGCCCAGGCCGTTGTACTGATACGACCACGTATCCGTCGCACTGACCATCCCGATTAGACGGTTTTCGTCGTCGTAGGTGTAGGTCCATCCACCGCCGGAGATCAGGTTGCCGTCGGCATCGTACTGGTAGGCGTTCCCGCCCGCCGCGGTGTCCTCGTTCAGATTGTTGACGTTGTAACTGATCCCCGAACCTGTCAAACGATTCCCGGCCGCATCGTAAGTGTAGGCAACCGTACCGCCCGGCAGCGTGACATTCGTGATTTCGCCGTCGGAGTCGTAACCGTAGCCCCAGGCTCCAGATGGCGCGGTCATGGTAACAGGCCTGTCGAGCGCATCGTAGGTGTAGTCGAATTCGCTCAGCACACTACCGCTCGCAGAATAGTTGACTAGGTGAAGCGGATTCTCATTTGCGTTGTAGGCGTAGGTGGTATAGGTGCCATTCCCCATTGTCTTCCGTGCCAGCTTGCCCGCTGCATCGTAGGTATAAGAGACGATCATGGCATTGCTGCCGTTGGTCAGTTGCGACAGCCGGCCCGCCGAATCGTATGCGTACTGCACCGTAAAGCCGGTGGAGTCCATCATGCTGGTGCGCTGTCCGCCGGCATTGTAAAAGTACTGGATGGATTGTCCGTTGGGATAGAAGACGCCCGTACCGCGGTCGGCCGAGTCGTAGGTGAAGGTGGTTGTTCCGTTTGAATCACTCACCGTTTGCAGGTTGTCATGACCGTCATAGGTGTAGACCACGTTCGATCCGTTTGCGTAGGTCTTGGTGGTGAGCAGGTTTTTTGAATTGTACGCAAACTGGATGGTATGGCCGCGCCGATTAGTCCAGCTTGTGACGTTGCCAAAGCTGTCAAACTTGGATTGCGTGGAAATGCCATCTGGAGTGGTAGTTCCAGTGAGGTTGTTGTGACTATCGTAGGTAAAGCCGGTGGCGTTGCCTAACGAGTCAGTGAAAGATTGGAGATTGTTGTATACCGTCGAGGAGAGGTTCTGCTGATAGCCCAATGGATCCAGCATTAAAGCGACATTGCCCTGTGTGTCGTAGCCGGTTGAGGTGCTTGTTCCCAGCGGCCCCAGCGTTCCCGTCAGCTTCTGCTCGGGGTCGTAGGCCATTTGGGTGACCAACCCAAGTGGGTCGATATATTGAGCGGTCGCTCCGAATTGGTTCGGAACAACCTTCGACGCATTTCCATAAGCATCGGTTGCCGTCATCGAGCCCGCGGGGCCGTACGTGTAGGTAACCGTCTCGGCGGCACCGTCGCGATGTTGGCTGGTTATTCGACCAAGCGCGTCGTAGCTATAGTAGGTATGCGATCCATCGGGGTAGGTGATGGTACTGACGCCGATCGCCGGCTCGCAGTAGGTGATTACGCAGCTTGGGTCGAGGTAACCAACTCCAAACGACCCGCCTTCATTCCACGCGAAGCTGGTCGTCCCCGTCGCATCGGTGACCGATGTCAGGAACGTCGAGTGCAGAGTGTCGGTCTTGATGTCGTAGGTGTAGGTTGTGACTCTGCCAACAGGGTCGGTCGACTGCGTAATATGTCCGAGCGAATCGTAGACAAAGCTGATGGTGTTGCCAACCGAATCCACCGCGCTGGAGACAAGGCCGTTCGTATAGGTCAGCGTGATCCGGTTGCCGTTGAGATCCTGAATGTAGTCGAGGACCTGGTTTAAAGGGCCTACGCCCTGTTTGAAGTGGTACACCACCCCATTGCTTTCCGTGAGCGTCCAGGTGCTGTCTGCATTCACGGTGAAAACGCCGTAGTCTCCGGGTACTCCCAGGTACTGATTCGCTTGAGAAGGACTGGGAATCGCGAATGTCCGCGTACTGCCGTCAGGGTAATTAACCACCCAGCCTACGAAGCCATTGACCGAAGCTGTTATGTCGAAGGCGTGACTCTGCCCAAATCCAAAAGCTCCCTGGTGATAGCGCCGGTTGAAGAGATCCAGGCCATCGTTCTGCAATTCAAAACTCATCAGGCGATTGGTGTCGTGTTCGAATATTCCGGTGGTACTTAGCGCGGTTGCGTCGGCAGCCAGCACGTTGTTCACGGCATCGCCGTCGAGGTCTATACAGTTCTCTTGCGCCCGACCTGGTTGGAGGCAGGGAGCAATGTTATCCGCGTAGCCCACGTTTATGAGGAACTGCATGCAAGTTCTGGTGAACCCTGGGGCGTTATAGCCAGGGGGAAGATAGGCGCTGCATAAGGCAGCCGCATCCCCGAACAGGCCGATGTTCACTACCTGCCGGATGCAGGGATTTGCCGTGCATGTTAGGTCAGATTCAGCCTCGACGCCGATCAACGGATCGGGATAACTCGGGTCAATCACCTGGGTGGTAAACGCAACATTACCGCTGCCGGTTGGAGTAGCCAGGAACTTGATGCTCCCCTGGGCTCCCGCCGGAAGCACGCCAGCCGGTCCCTGGTTTTCAATTCCGAGAACAAGCCCGCTGGTGGAAACGCTTTGATACATCAGCGGGAAGTTTGAGTTACATCCCGAGCACGTGGGCGGTAGCTCCGACAGGGTCGCCCCGGTCGCTTGGATCCATATGACCGGAGCCTGCTGATCGTAGCCAGTTATGTTTTGGTAGTTGAGGGTCACTTCCGAGGGGAAGCCGGTGCGGAACGCCTGCGGCGTCTGAAGATTGATCTGGTAGGTGCCGAAAAATCCTCCCGCCTCAGTCAACGGTATCGTCGCAACCGTGACGGAGTTGCTGAGCGATGCCGTGGTTCCTCCCTCGATTACCTGGGCGGTATAGGTCCCGTTGGGCACGCCCGTGGGGACATAGGCTCCGCCCAGAATGCCTTGCATGGTAAAGGTGACTTCAGCATGGGTGGAGTCTGTGACAAAGACGGAGCTGGCGGGATAAACCGTGTTATTGCTGCCGACAAGTTCGTAAATGGCGCCGCTGGTAAAACCGCCGCCCAGGAACGTCACCTGCTGCGACCAGAAGTTTGAGATCGCGGCTGGCTGCACCGAGGTGAGCGAGAACTGCACCGTCGACGCCTGGATCGTATAAGCCGATGGGCTGACCGGGATAGTTTGTGCGTAGGCGGTGACATAGTAGATCTGCGTGGAGTCACTTGGGATGACCACGCTCGCAGTCGACGAGTCGAACTCCACCTGCTGAAGGTCGTAGTGCTGCGGTGTAGGCACGTATCCGCCCCCCACAAACAACTGCACGCTGCCGGTCGTCCCCGCGCTCAGCGATAGTTGAACCTGGGTGGCCTGGGTTGCGTTAGGGATGACCTTGTAAAAGGTCGACTGCCCGCTGCCCGAGAACGATCCAAAGAGTGGGCCGGCTCCCGTTACCAACTGCGTCAGGTCGGTGACCACCGGATTAAGCGACACGCCGGTATTGTTCGCCGTGTTGGCACCTTCAAATATCTCCCCGAGAGCGTTGGTCTTTACCTCCCAGTTATGGCTGCCGACTACGGTGCCCGGCACCGTCACCGTGGCGGTCGCGTTGTAGCTGGCGCCTGGTCCCAGGACTACGCCCACGCCTTGCAGCGAGATCCCGGCGTAGGTCTCGACCGCATTGGTGTTTGGAGCACTTACCAGGTACACCGCGTCGTGCCATGGACCGTACGCCGTGCCCGAGCCGATGTTAGTTACCGTCCAACTCACCTGAGCCTGCGTGCCGGCGGTCGCGGTGGGTGGTCCCTGCACGTTGGAAACCGTCAGGTCGAGGTTCGAAGGCGCGGTCTGCACAAACTCGAACGCCCCCATATCCGGGTAGTTACCGTTGCTGTCCGGCGTTCCAGTCTTCGCGATTACCAGCGGATCGTTGTAGCGCGACAGCCCGAACGAATCCGTCAGCGGATAGTTGGGTACGGTGCCGTTGGCCGCGTCGATCGCGGGCGATCCGTACGTGGGCCGATAGTCGTGCAGCGCGCCGTTCATATAAATGGGATTGGCGGAGATATTCCCATTGGTGCCGGTGGGGTCGGGGAGTTGGTAGTAATTCACGACGCCTGCAGCCGTTGTATAGACATCGTTGTTCATCAGCGAAGTGAAGGTTCCCCCGCAGCACAGCGCAACCCCGCCGAATTGGGTGCCGATGCTATTGCTGATGATCGAATTCTCGATGTCCACCGAGCCGCCGTGCGAGAACACGCCGGCAGCGTTGCCGTCGAACGTGTCGTTGACCACGTGGACCGTCGATGCAGGATAAGCGTTGATCGCCCGGTCCTCGATGCCATAGAAGGCAGTGTCGGTGACCGTGACTGTGTCACCGCCGCCGTTGGGGTAGCCGGTCTGGATTCCAATGTAGAACGAGTACGCCAGCACGCTGTCGGCAATGGTGACGTTGGCATTGTCCGTGGTCTCGATCATGCCAGCCTGGGCGCTGGAGTTGAGCGGGCCACCGCCGTACTGCATCTGTACATGCTGCAAAGAGACAGTTGCGCCATCCAGGATGATCGAGTTCCAATCGCCGGGCGCAGGAGCCGTCGCTCCGCCATTGCCGTTCGTGTCTCCGCCGATCGAGATGTCATTGATCGACGTAAAGTAGATTGGCTGCGCCAGCGTGCCGTTCGCCGAGAGCGTGGCGCCTGGCTGCACGTCCATGCCGGCACCGGACTCTAACTTGACGATCGCACCCGGCTGGATGTTCAGTGTTACTCCGGATGGCACCACCAGCGTGCCGGAGATGGCGTACACCTGGGTGCCGTACAGAGTCGTATTGTTCGACAGTGTTCCGGACAAGTTGGTCTGCGCATAACGAATGACGGTGTTGTTGTTGGAGGTGAATGCTCCTCCGCTAAGCACCTCGATGCCATTCCACTCGCCCGGAGCGGGCAGACTGGTCCCTTGATTCAAGTCGGTATCGCCGCCAATGGTGTAATCGTCGAAGGTCGTGAAGGTGACCGGCATGTTCGCGGCTCCGGTCGCGATCAGCGTGCCGCCGCTTTGCACAATGATCTGCGCGCCCGGCAGCACCTTCACGATCGTCCCCGGATCGATGGTCAGCGTCACTCCCGCCGGCACAATCACGTCGCCGTCGATCGCCTGGACCTGGCTCGCCGACCATGTCTGGCTGGTCGTCAGCGTGCCCGAGTGCCATGAGACCGAGTTGTTCACCACCACGGTCTTGTCAACCTGCTGCACCGCCTGGTTGGAGCTGTTGAGTACAGAGAGCACAAGTTGGTAGGTTCCCTCGGGAACCTGGGTCGTATCCCAGCTGGCGCTTGAGAATGGACCGACGCCGGTTCCGATGGTTGCGGTTTGCGGGCCGGCGATGGTTACGGTGGTGGAACCACCGTTGTCGGTAAACCACTGTAACGTCTCCACTCCATGGACGACGGACTCAGTTGGCGCAATCCAGGAGCTTACCGGCTGGTTGATGAATTCGACGGTGCCGTTGGTGCCCGCGGCGCCGCCTGTTCCGCCGATCGCCGTTGCGGAGGTCGCAGTGAATACGTTGCTGGTCACGTAGGATACGGCGATGCGTCCCCCGCCGCCGCCGCCGGTGCCGCTGTTGGCGGGGTCCGAGCCGCCATTCGCTGCCAAAACTCCAGTTCCGGCAAGGGTCTTTGCAGCGATTTCCAGCGAGCCGCCTGAACCAGCTCCCGCGTTGCCGGTTCCGCTGAGTCCATTGGAGGAGATCGTGCCATTGTCCGTGAGCGTGCCGCTTACCAGAAACTGGATCGCTCCGCCGCCAGTACCGCCCACGCCGCTGTATAGGCCGCCCCCTGAGCCGAGATCGACCGGAGCACCCGATGGGCCGTATGTCGTGGAGGCGGACTGGCCACCGCCTACGCCTCCATAGCTGCCCCCGGGGGAATTACTGCTAAGGCTAGAGCCGGGTCCCGTCTGCGAGGGGTATCCCTGACCGTCCGCATTGATCGATGCGCCAGCGTCCACCAGCACGGAGCCAGCCACAATCTTCACGCCCTGGCCCTGCCAGAGGCCGTTGACCTGTCCGGTATTGTTAATCGACTGTGCCACCAAGGAGCCGGTTACATGCAGCGTCCCGGTAACTACTACCTGAGAGCCGCCGCCGACCGTGACCGTCGCACCATTGGCGACGGTGAGCGAGTTGTACTGGACGGTGCTGTTCGCTGGCAATACGAAGTTCTGATAGACGCCGACGTTGCTGTTGGTCACCGAGGTGTCAAAGAAGACCACAGTCCCCACCGAACCTGAGGGGCTGCCCCCATTCGCCGTTGAGGTTGCGAAGCCGGTGTAGTTCGTTTGGTTTGCCGAGTAGACGGCTATACGTCCGCCGCCGCCGCCAAGACCGTATTGGTTTAGATTTGCGCCGCCATTCGCAGCGAACACGCCTGACCCAGCCAAGGTTGCGGTGGTGACATAGACCGATCCGCCTGCGCCGCCGCCGCCTGAACCCGTGGCGGATTCGCCATTGGAGGAGATGATGCCGTTGTTGGTCAGTGTTCCACTCACGATCAGCCGGATCGCACCGCCACCTACGCCGGTTGATACGTTGTAAACTCCACCGCCCGAGCCAAGATCGATCGGAGCTGTCGCTGAGCCGTAGATTGTCGATGCGACCTGGCCGCCGCCGAGTCCGCCGTAGCTGCCACCTAATTCATTCCCCTGCCCGCCAGCGCCTGGTCCAGCCAGCGCTAGGTAGCCTTGGCCATCGGCGTTGATAGAGCTCCCTGGATCCACCTGAAGGGACCCAGCGTTCAGCGTGACACCAGTACCTTGCCATCTCCCATTCACCTGTGCTGAGTTGCTAATCGACTGCAGCACCATTGTCGAGTTGCCAGTCACCAGAATCGATCCGGTCACCGTCATGGTTGTCCCACCCCCGACTGTAACCGTGGCTCCGTTTTGGACTGTGATGGAGTTGTAGGTGACGTTGGAATTGGCCGGGACGGTGAAGTCCTGGTAGACGTTCAGATTGTTGTTGCCGGCCGACGTATCCGCGAACAGTACGGTACCGGGAGCGCCAGATGGGGTGGCGCCCGCAGCTGTGGACGTGGAGAAGCCGGCAAAGGTCGTCGGGCCGGCGTAGTAGATGGCCACACGTCCGCCGCCGCCGCCAGCGCCGTATTGGTTCAGGTTTGCGCCGCCATTCGCGGTGAAGACGCCTGCCCCGACCAGGGCAGCAGTAGTGACATAGATCGAGCCGCCCGCGCCGCCGCCGCCCGAGCCGGTAACGGGTGCGCCATTTGCGGAGATGATGCCCTTATTGGTCAATGTGCCGCTCACGACCAACCGAATCGCGCCGCCACCGACACCGGTAGACGCGTTGTAGACTCCGCCACCAGAGCCTAGATCGACTGGAGCTGACGCTGAGCCATAGGTCAGATTCGCGGTCTGACTGCCGCCAAGTCCGCCATAACTGCCGCCGATTTCATTTCCCTGCCCGCCAGCGCCAGGTCCAGCCAGCGCCAGATAACCCTGACCGTCGGCGTTGATGGAACTGCCAGCGTCAACCTCCACGGAACCGGCATTCAACGTAACGCCGGTCCCCTGCCAGGTTCCATTTACCTGCGTCGCGTTGTTGATCGACTGCAGCACCATTGTCGAGTTGCCAGTCACCAGAGTCGATCCGGTCACCGTTATGGTCGATCCGCCGCCAACTGTGAGGGTGGCTCCGTTCTGCACGTTGATGGAGTTATAAGTGATGTTGGAGTTGGCCGGAATAATGAAGTTTTGGTAGATTGCAAGACTGCTGTTGGCAGCAGAGGTGTCGAAGAAGGCGACAGTCCCCGCAGTGCCGGATGGGGAAGCGCCTGCAGCAATGGATGTTGCGAAACCGGTAAAGGCTGTCGGGCCGGTGTAGTAGATGGCGACGCGTCCGCCGCCGCCGCCGGAGCCGTATTGGTTTAGATTTGCTCCGCCACTCGCGGTGAAGACGCCCGACCCGGCAAGTGTACCCGTAGTGACATAAACCGACCCGCCCGCGCCGCCGCCGCCTGAGCCTGTCGCGTTTGCGCCGTTTGCGGAGATGACGCCGTTGTTGGTCAGCGTGCCGGTTACGATCAGCCGAATTGCACCACCGCCTACTCCGGTGGAAACGTTGTACACACCGCCGCCGGAGCCGAGATCGGTAGGAGCTGACGCTGAGCCATAGGTCAGGTTCGCGGACTGACCGCCGCCAAGTCCACCATAGCTGCCACCGACTTCATTCCCCTGCCCGCCAGCGCCAGGACCAGCCAACGCCACGTAGCCTTGGCCGTCGGCGTTGATGGAACTGCCGGCGTCAACTTGCACCGAGCCGGCGTTCAGTGTGACGCCAACGCCCTGCCATGTACCGTTCACCTGCGCGGTGTTATTTATCGACTGCAGCACGACCTTGGAGTTTCCGGTGACCACGAGCGCGCCCGTCACCGTCACCGTCGATCCTCCACCCACCGTGAAGGTCGCGCCATTGCTGATGGTCAAATCCTTGAACGTCAGATTCGTGCCGGCTGGAAGTGTGGAGTTCTGGGAAAGGACGATGGGATCCGGGTTCGCCCCCCCGCCGCCGGCAAGGAACCCACCCCCGGCGGTGCCGGCGATGCCGGAGCCGCTGGCCGTGCCACCCGCCGTATTGAGTTGGATGGTGGGACTTATAGTGGTGTAATAGGCCGCAAAACACCCCCCGCCACCACCCGAGCCGTTGCCCGTAGCATTGCCTCCAGTTGCGGAGATCGAGCCGCTTCCGGTGATTGGACCATTCACTGAAATAAAGATGCCGCCGCCACTTCCGCCGCCGGCTGCTCCTGTGGCCGCGCCGCCATTGGAAGTCAGAGTACCGTTCAGCGTGAATCCATTCTCCGCCTCCAGCACGATGCCGGCGCCGCCCGCACCCGCCGTGCCGCCGGCAGACGCACCACCCGAGCCCAGATTCAGCATCGGTCCAGCGTCCGGGGCACAGTACGCTGTGCTCGCGGCCTGACCTCCACCCGCTCCGCCGTAGCTGCCGCCATTCGTCGATCCCGGTAGTCCGGCTCCCGGTCCCTCGGTCCCCACGTATCCTTGCTGGTCGCCGCTGATAGTACTGCCGGCGTCCACCTCTATCGTGCCGGCATTGAAGATCGTGCCGAGACCCTGCCACATGCCGAAAGCTATTCCGGTGTTGTTGATCCCCTGGACGATGATGGTTGAGTTCCCGGTCACGAGAATCGCGCCGGTGGCTGTTACGTTCGACCCGCCCCCTATGGTCAGGGTTGCACCACTCTGAACCGTGAGGCTGGTGATCTGGTAGGTGCCCGAGGCCCAGGTGGTGTTCGAACTGATAACCACATTGCCCGACTGGGCCAGGGCGGATATGCCGGTCGACGCAATGAACGCAGCGGCAATCCAGAGCGAGGAAAGCACCGCAGAAAAGCTGAGGGGCAGTGTCCTTTTTGTCTTCATGACAATCCTATGTAGGTCGGTACATGTTGTTCTACTGCTGGCTGACTCAACCGTATTTCGGACAAGTGTTGTGAGCGCGTGGCGGACACGTTCACGAACCAACCGCCTCGGAATTTCACACGAATTAAAGCAAACGCGTTGAAACTAAGGAGTTTTAGCTGTACTCAGATTGTTGCCGGGGCCCTTGGTACGTGCGATAATCAGGCCAACTTCATTCCGGCGCAAGTGCCAAGCAAGGCCTAATTGGGCCATCTCGCGCCAATGCCTCACGAGGAAAGGTCAGCTGATGCCGCCCGCTCCCGCGAAGACCGAGAATGCTGGCAGGGGAGCGCGTCTCGACTCCTGGAAGGAGATTGCGGCCTATCTGGGTAAGGCGGAGAGAACCGTCAAGCGCTGGGAGAAGGGGCGCGGTCTACCAGCTCACCGCTTGCCAGGTTCCGGCAGCGCATCTGTCTATGCATATACTGCGGAATTGGATTATTGGCTGAAGTCAGGGACGCCGTCAGAATCTCTGCCTTCCAGAGAAGAGGACTTGGAAGTCCCCCAGGAGAATCGCTCCGCATCTGGAACCCTCGACCCAGATACCCCCCCCATCGCAACATACCCCAAATCGGACGTGCTGCTTCCCCATTTAGAACACAGGCGAAACTGGATGCTGGCACTGTCCGGACTGTTGGTCGCAGGCATCATTGGAGCCGCTGTCAACTCGCCGACAGTTCGGGCAAGCAGCGAGCGTCTTGTCCATCTGTTTCCGGCCGTATTGGTTGGAGCCCACCCCCAGTCGAACCAACACCCCACTCCCGTCTCCGACCTTGAGAAAAGCCACGCTCACGACCTCTACCTGAAAGGTCGCTACCAATGGAATCAAAGAACCCCCGATAGCCTGAATCGTGCGCTCGATGACTTTACCCAGGCTATCGTCCATGATCCGGGTGACGCGCAGGCCTATGTGGGGCTGGCAGACACATATGACCTGCTTCGCGAGTTCTCAACGATGCCTGAGAGCGACGCCTATACCCGCAGCATTGCAGCAGCAAAGAAAGCGATCGAACTCGACGATTCGCTTGCCGACGCCCATCGAGCTCTCGCCTTTGCGGAATGGTGGGGCAATTGGGACTTCGCGGACGGCGAAAAGGAATTTCGCCGCGCCATCGAGTTGAATCCCAAAGACCCCATCGCTCGCAACTGGTACGCCAACATTCTCTCGATTCAAGGCAGATCCTCCGAAGCCCTGGACGAAAATGCCAAGGCCCGAGAGCTTGATCCAGCCTCTGACTCGATTCTTGCCGACAGAGGCAACATTTTGTTTTATGCGGGGAAGAGAGATCAGGGCATTCAACTGATCAAAGACGTGGAAGACGCCTCGCCGGACCTAAGCTCTCCCCACTTTTACCTCATGAAAATCAGCCTGGAGTTGCGGGACTATCCGGCATTCCTGGCGGAAGGCAAAAAGACGGCCGAAACACGAAGCGACTCCGTGCTAAAAGACATCATTGCATCGGCTCAGGCCGGTTACGCGCGCGATGGCGAGCACGGCCTGCTGAACAACCTGTATGCACGGCAAAAGCAACATTACCTCGAAGGGAAGTACTCCGGAGCTGTGCTAGCCATAACCTGCGTCATGATGGGGAAGAAGCAAGAGGGGCTTCAACTGCTCGAATCGGGTTACGATCATCACGACATATTTGTCCTGGCGTCCCTGACCAATCCAGTCTTGTCCACTTTGAGAGATGATCCCCGCTTTGAAGTGCTGCTGGCTAAGCTCGATTTCCATCCAACTCCGGGGCAGCCATCTCCGGACGCTCCTGCCAAATCATTCGTTTCGCAGTTGCGCGCAGCCTCCGATCCTCGCTGACTTGCACAAGCCTATGCCCGTGACTAACTTCATCGGTGCGGGCCGGACGAACAGACGGCCCGGCATAACCAGTATGGGCGGCTCAAGTACGCCGAGGTCTATCCTGGCGTCGATGTCATCTACCACGGCAACGGCGTCATTCAAGACAACGCAGAAGTTGTAGCGCCAAAGTTCCCCAGTGATGACGCTGGGAGCTTACGCACAAGCGGTATTATCGATAAAAAGTAACGCGCAGGCCATAGTCGCTGCCCTGTTTGCCCAGCCGCAACAAGCGGCATCCTGGCAGGGGGCCTATTGGACCTTTGTGGTCCATGCAGAGGCTCAATGACCCCTGAACAATCAGTAACTTATTGATTTAGTTGGTGGGCACAGCAGGATTCGAACCTACGACTTCCACCGTGTGAAGGTGGCACTCTACCGCTGAGTTATGCGCCCTACTCTTTCCATTCAAACAGTTGCAGCCACTTGCGTCAACAGCGTGGGAACGCTTGGGAACACATCGAAACGCGGAGGTGTAGATGGTAGATGGGAACGGAAGTGACTTAACTATGCGCGATTGCGCCTCCCGCTTCGCTGGCGTCACGGCTTGGACATATCGGTCCATCGTGATGCTGGCGTTAGCGTGACGGAGCAACGCTTGCGTAGTGGCCACATCCGCACCTTGGCTCTTCACCAACGTGCCGAACGTATGACAGGGTAGATTGCAGCGCCAAGAGAAGTACCGCCGTTCTAGAGGCCAGCATCTTACGTCGATGCTGTAGCACCTTGATCCGTTCTCTTAGACGAGTTACCGAGCGCTCCGCCCGCTTATTCTTGAACCGGCGCAGGACTTCTCTAACATGCGAGCCAATGCTCATTGCGTCGGCTATTATTGCGAAGACCATCGCAAAGACAACCGCGAGAACGAGGGCAATGGCATTCTCCTGCCAGTGCTCAGCCAACCAATGCATACTCAATCTCCACAGCCTTGGAGTTGAGCAATTGTACCCGGATGCCCTAACAGTCGAGCACCGCGGCTCGTGGGCGCGTCCCCGAAGAGTCCAAGGCGGTACCCCCAGCGGCGCTTTCCAGAGGCGTCGCCAAATTCAGTTCTTTACCTCGCCTTGCGCAGAGGGGGACAATAGCGCATGCCTACTACTCAGCCAAAGGGGGATCGCATTTGGCTTGCCGTGTGCACCGCCACTGGGGTCGCCGTCGATGTGACGCTAAACAAGTACGCAAGCGCGCTGCCCGGATGGGTTGTACTCTGCCTGTGGGGAGTCCCGCTTATCCTTTTTGTCGTCTGGTTCTGGCGTGTCGAAACGACCAAAGCTTGGGTAAAACACCGTTTTCTCGAACATCCTGTGTCCTACGTTTTGATGTTCCTGATCCTAATTCCATTCGGATGGCAGGCCACCGCGACAATGATATCCAAATTGCGGTTGTCATCGACTCCGCAGACACACGCAAAGACACCGCCTCAACAAGCGTTACCTGCATCACCACAAGCACCTAGACCTGATGCGGCGAAACCCGCCCCAGTGCCTCAACCCGCGACTATCCCCGTAAAACTTCACAATGGACCACCTAGTATCTCACCCGCCCAACCGTCCCAAGCAGCCCCCGTCATCCCCCCTGCCGCCGCACCGCAGCCAAGCGGTGGCCCAAACTGTCCGAATAACTCTGGATTCTGTACCAATACAAACAATGGTACCCAGCAGCAATTCTTCGATTCCCCACATCCTGCGCCAATGGCCCATTTCAGTCTTAATTCGTTGCCCTCAGGAGTTCAACCAAACCGTGATCCCATCGAGGTAGGCGGTCCTGGGGTAGAACTCGCTATTAGAACAGACGGAGACTTTCCATCTCCCACATTTCACATCATCTGTGGAGGATGGTGTTTACCGACCTCTGCCACTGTATGGACTCGTAATGGGTCATTCGTTTCGGGCATAGGTATTCACTACCGAACTGCTCCAGATCCGTCCGATCCTAAAGGTTTCATCATAAAGTTCACTGTTCCCAGCGGAACGCTTGAGCAAGGACAAACAATCGTCCTACGTCTCCGAACTGGAGGCTTGGCTGGGCCGGATGTAACCTCTGTTACATCTATTACCGAATGAGATAGCCATGAGACAGGAATATCCGGGCGTCCTCATTCTTACCCGGCCCACGACCAATCGGAAGCGGCGGTATCGCTCCATCAGAATCCCGCGCGCCGTGTATGAGCGCGTCGTCAACCGGCTGACGGTCAAAAAGTAGGTTTTGATGCGCGGCATATGATCCAATAGTGGCTGTGCAGATTGAGAATCAAACCGGCACGTTCGTCCCACTGCTAGGCGGTGTCAACTTTCAGGCGGATAAGCGCCACCCGAGCGTGCCTGTTACTTACAGCTTCGGTATCGACTGGACGAAAGAGGGCGACGGGCAGGAAATACTGCGGGAGCACATTCGTTCGAGTTCAGCGGGTCGGGTGGAGTGGCACGGCGCGGAATATCAAGGCAAATTCGAGGACTTGTGGGGAATGAACACCGCCGAGGGCATGGTTCGTTTGACTGTGGGACTGCCCAAAGAAAAAATCTAGCTAAGGCCCCACCTGATCCAGCCTTCGATATAGGCTGATGGCGAGGTGAACCTATGCAGATCACGTTCAAAGAATCGCTCTCTGGTGCAACGGACACGAAGGACTTTCCGATAGGCAGCATCCTTCCCAAAGACGGAGACTTGATCGTCAGTCCTTTTACCGACGGGAAGACGGCGCTTGTCAACGAAATAGCTGGCGACCTTGGCGCGGATAACGCCTATGTGTTGGTGACCGAATAGCGCCCCGGCGACGGGGGCGTTAGGCACAAGCGCGGTGGGCCGCGTACATCGCGCGGGAGTATCCAAGTGGTAAACATAGGCCACCATTGGGCACGAAAGCGCGCCATGCTACGCTAAAACGTAGCGGTGTCGCTCCTTTGTGCCCTATCCGGGAGATGGGGGCGGTTTCGCTGTAGTAGTGCAATGGCAGGGCAGCCCCTCCCGGCGGGGCAATGGTAAGGCAAGGTACCAAGCTGTAGATTCTTCTATCGCCGGGGACTCGATAGGAGAACTACGTGCAGAACCTACCCGACACCACACACTTCCTCGATTACGTCCGCGCCGGTTTTGATTGCGTGGAGTACCTACTTTTCCGCCTCTTCCTGCTGTGTATGGCCGTGTTAGGGATGCGCTCGGTATTGAAAGCTCACGTATGTTCGAAAGGATTATCTGATGGCCACACTGCAAGAGAAGATAGCAAGGCTCCAAGCTGCGAACGAATTGGTTGAATCCCTTGTGGATAAGGGCGTCGATCTACAATCCATGGAAGCGGTTCCAGTAGGACTGGAGCTTCTGCACGCTTTTGATGATTTGGCACGGGAGTTTGGCCACCCGATTGTTGAGCGCCTCCCATAGCGGAGTGCCACCCGAGTGCCACCCGATTTTGTAACCTATTTTGTCCCTGAAACGTGGGAACGGAGCCAGTGCCCGCCTGCTCTAAACGTGCTTTTCCGCTCCCAAGGTGCCCGGTAACTCTCTGATTCTACGAGTCACGATAGAGTGTGAAGGTGGCACTCTACCGCTGAGTTATGCGCCCGGCGCCGAGCAGGCAACACCGTACCTCCCAAGCATACACGCAGAGCAGCGGCCAGCACCAGCCCCGGCAACCCACAATAACCGCAGCCTCTTGCGATCCCCAAGTACAATAGGCAAGCTAGATGCCCGGTCGACCGCAGAATCCGCTACCGCGCCACCCCCCTTCGCCCCAACCCGCCGGGACGCCGGAGGACGACGCCTTGGACCCTCTTCCCGACGACCTTTCCGACGACGAACCCGCAACCGGGGAAATTCAGGCGGAATTCGGAGATTCAGCGCAACCTGACGACGAAGATGGGGTTATGGAAGATATGGCGACGCTGGCTGTCAATCCCGGTGTTCTAGAAGGCATTATGCCGCCGTCCGTTGCCCAGGGCTCCGCGCACTTCCATGAGATGGAAGACTCGGCCATCATGCTGGAGCTTCGCGCCGGCAATATGTCCGGCTTCGACTACCTCCTCCAGAAGTATCGCAAGCCGATCGTTAACTTCATGTACCGCATGGTGCGCAATCAGGCGGTCGCCGAGGAACTCGCCCAGGAAGTTTTCCTGCGCGTCTATCGTTCCCGCGAAACCTACCGCGCCGAGGCCCGCTTCAGTACCTGGCTCTATCGCATCGCGACCAACCTCGGCGTCAATTACGCCCGCGACACCCGGCACGAACGCACCGCCTCCACCATCTATCTCGACGAGGCGGACTCCGACACCGGCACCACTCCCGACGTCGCTGATAATACCCCCGGGGCCGAGGCAGGGCTGCTCCGTCGTGAACGCCTCAACGCCATCCGCCAGCACGTCCTCGCACTTCCGGAGCGCCAGCGCATGGCAGTCCTGATGCACAAGTACGAAGGCATGGATTATAAACAGATCGGTGACGTGCTCAAGCTCAGCGAGTCCGCCACAAAATCGTTGCTCTTTCGCGCGTACCAGACGCTGCGCGAAAAATTGAAGGAGTTTGTTTAGAAGAAACTTTGTCCTGGACTTCCCGTCAAAACGGCGGGAGCTACAGACCGCAAGACGCGCAGGGCCATTACAAGACGCGTCGACGAAGGAAAGGAAGGACCTCAGATGTTCAATAAAATGATGAACTGCAAGACCTGCCAAGCCGTACTCCCGGATCTCCTGTTCGACCCGGCTGCGCCCGGGAACGCCGCCGCGCGCGCCCACATCGCGACGTGCGCCGATTGCGCGCGCGAACTCGCAGCCTTCGAAACCACTTTCTCCGTGCTCGATGCGTGGGAGACCCCCGAGATTTCACCCTACTTCGACCAGAAATTCGCAGTCCGGCTGCGCGAGGAGCAAGCCTCTCCCGCGCCCGGCTGGTTTGAGCGCCTTCGGACCCGCTTGCTCCTGAACACCGGCCGCCAACTCCGTCCCGCCCTCGCCACGGCCATGGCCCTCTTCTTGATCGCCGGAGGCGGCACCGTCGGAATTACCACCTTCCAGCATGCCCAGCCGGTTCGCGTATCCGCCGCAGTTAACGACCTGCAGGTTCTCGACAAAAACGAGCAGGTGCTGCAGCAGGTCGACCAACTTCTACAGGACGCTGCACCCGCCGATAGCGGTACCAGTTCTACGCAGCCACAGAGTTAACTATGGACTCTCGAACGTCAGCAGTCTTTGTGCAATTCACTGATTCCGGAGGTTACTAAGGTTACTAGAAAGGACTTCGCAATTCTGGTCGCTGGCAGTAGACTTCAGATGGATTAATGGGCCTAGGCGAATCCAGAAAGTACACACAGTTTCGCGACAATTCAGCCGATAACCAATCTAGCGGCCCGGTTGAGAACGCAGCACCCATTTATGACCTGGCATCGTCCATCCCGGCTTTGTGTTGGCACGGCATCCATTATGCTGTTTGCCCTTACGCCGGCGTTCGCCCGCGGCCGCGAGCAGAAATCAGCGGCCCCGCCGCCTGTCATCCACCAGAATCACCCGGCCCAGCCCCACGTCGAGAACCACCCCAACGCCGGCGTCCGAGCCGCCCAGAATCAGGACCACCTCCAGCAGTGGATGGAAAACCACAAAAATCTCTCCCTCCCCGATCAGCAGCGCGCTCTGCAGAACGAACCCGGCTTCCACGAACTGCCTTCGCAGGTCCAGCAGCGCGAACTCAACCAGTTGGGCCGACTCTACAACATGAACCCGCAGATGCGCGACCGCAAGCTGGAACGTAACGAGATCCTGGAGCACATGTCCGCGCCCCAGCTCCAGCAGTACCACGGAGCCGTGCAGACCTTCGCGACCATGCCGCCCGACCGCCGCCGCTTCATGGCCAGAGCCATCCTCGACCTTCGCGAGATGCCGCCCGAACAGCGCGATCAGGTCATTGCCTCTCCGCGCTTTGGCGCCCAGTTCTCCGACGGAGAGCGCTCCACTATCCGTACCCTCCTCTCAGTCGAGCCTTACCCGGCGGAGCGCACTCAGCCCCAGGCCCCCTAGCCGCCTCCCCTTTCCACGCCAAATCGCCCTACGCCCGGAACATGTTCCTCGCCAGAAAAACCACGTTCGCCGGCCTCTCCGCCAGCCGCCGCATAAAGTACGGATACCACGCCATCCCAAATGGGATATACACCCGCACTCCATACCCATCCGCCGCCAATCGCTGCTGCAAGCCCCGCCGCACGCCGTACAGCATCTGGAACTCAAACGCGCTCTTCGCAATCCCCTGCTCACCGGCAAACCGCCGCAGTTCTTCGACGATCGCCTCATCATGCGTGGCAATCCCGCAAAACACGTCCGACGTCACCATCCGCTTCATCAGCTTGACGTAGTTCGCGTCCACATCCCTCTTCACTGGAAAAGCGACCTCAGCCGGCTCCTTGTACGCCCCCTTGCACAGCCGGATGCGAATTCCCTGCCCCAGCAGCCTCTCCGCATCCGCCTCCGTCCGGTACAGATACGCCTGCAACACCGTTCCAACGCTCCCCGGAAACTGCGCATGCAGCCGCTCCGTCATCGCAATCGTCGCCTCTGTGTGCGCCGACCCCTCCATATCAATCCGCACAAACGACCCCAGCACGGCCGCATGACTCACCACCCCACCCACAATCTCCTCCGCCAGCGCGATGCCCTCGTTCGCATCCACTGTCTCAAATTCCGCGTCTTTGCCTTCATGCGCGTCAGCGCGTCCAGGACCGCACGAAGTGCTACCCATCTGCGTTAGCTTCAAACTCACATTCGCATTCAGCCCCCGCGCCGCAATCGCATCCAGCAGCCGGTGATACACCTCCGCAGCCGCGCGCGCTTCCGCCTCCAGCGCCACGCTCTCCCCCAGCGAATCCAGTGACACGGCAATCCCCTGCGCGTTCACCCGTTCACACGCCGCAACCGCATCTTCAATCGTCGTCCCCGCAACGAATCGCCCTGCCAGTCGCCGTCCCACCCGCGACCGCTCCGCCAACCCCCGAACCACCCCGTTCCTCGAAAGCCCAATAAACAAAGACCGCAGCAAACCGAACCCTTCTTTCACGGCGCTAACTTACCCGCGAGCGTCATCCATAATCCAGCGCCCACGCTGCTCAAATGTCAAGGTCGTCGCAGGTCTATTCCGAGCCAGCCGCCTTATCCGTTCGCCTGCGGCCTCGGGTTCACCTTCACTCGCGACACCGGCTCGGTCACCATCGTGCTGGTGTCCTTCAGCGCTGCAATGGCCTCGTCGTACCGTCCTGCAACCGAGTTCGCCCGAATCACCGCCATCTCTTCCAGCATCTTCATGCCGTCTTTCAGATAGCTCATCCGGCTCCGTTCGTCGTGTCCCCACGTCACGGGCACCTCGCGAATGTCGTATCCCAGCTTGCGTGCGATAAACAGTATCTCCGGATCGAACCCCCAGCGTTCGATCCGCTGCAGCCGGAAAACTACCTGCGCCGCCGGCCGCTTGAACGCCTTGAAGCCGCACTGTGTGTCCTTGAACGGCAGCCCTATCACCGTCCGCGTCACCCAGTTAAAGCACCGTCCGAAAAATCTCCGGTACAGCGGCTGGTGGATCGTCTGCCGCGTCTTGTCCATCCACCGCGATCCGATCGCCACATCCGCTCCATCGGCAATCGCCGCCAGCAGCAGTTCTGTCTCTTCCATCGGCGCCGACAGGTCCGCGTCGGTAAACATCACCACCTCGCCCGCCGCCTGTAGCAGGCCGTTCCGCACCGAAAATCCCTTGCCCCGGTTGCCGTCATTCTGGATCAGGTGCAGCCTCGGATAGCGTGCCATCCATGCGTGCACAATTTTCGGCGTACCATCCGTCGACCCGTCGTCGACGACCAGTACCTCCGCGTCCCAGCCCTGCTTTTCGACGCATGTCATTACGCGATCCAGCGTCAGCTCGATGCGCGCGCCTTCGTTATATGCCGGAATCACAATGCTCAACTGCGGACGCGCCATCACCAACCTGGGGCACTTCATAAAGTGCTGCATTCACCGCAAGATCCCGTACTCGTAGTCCCGGTCCTTGCAGCGTGCTAGCCTGGAGCGCCGCTTCACCTGCCGCACGGCGCCAAAATGCTATCTCATCATACTTCAAATATTGAAGGCCCTGCCGACCGACTTGGCCGCGTCCGGGCCGCCGTTTCGTAACCTCATTCCTCACAATCCCGGCCTATACCTGATATCCACCGGCGCCCCCCTTTCCCTCAATTCGCCCATCGCAAGATGGCGGGAAATGGTCTAAACTCCTCATCATGCCGGAAGACTTTCCTACGCCGCCCCCACCACCACCCGCTGCCACCCCCTCCACTCCGCCGTACACCCCGCCCTACGCATATGCCCCGCCTTACGGCCAACAATACGCGCCGCCTACGCCCTATACTGCCTACGGCCAGCCGCCGCGCCCGCGCCACTCGGGGTGGTTCTGGGTCGCCATCGTCGGAGGCTCCTTCGCCGTCATCGTACTGCTTATCACCGCCATGGTCTGGTCCATCACCCGCAGCTTCACCGGTGAATCAGCCAGTTCGTTCGGCGGCCTCGGCGGCTCCAAAATCGGCGTCATCGACATCGACGGCGTTATCCTCGATGCCGACAAGGTCAATACCGACCTCCGCAAGTTTGGCGACGACGACTCCATCAAGGCCATCATCCTACACATCAACTCGCCCGGCGGTGGCGCCGCAGCCTCGCAAGAGATTTACAACGAGGTCGTTCGCGTCGGCAAGAAAAAGAAAATCATCGCCTCGGTCGAATCCGTCGGCGCATCCGGCGCCTACTACATCGCCAGCGGCTGCGACAAAATCTACGCCAACGATGCCTCCGTCGTCGGCTCCATCGGCGTCATCATGGAGTGGACCAACTACGGCGACCTCATGCGCTGGGCCAAGCTCAAGAACGTCGTCATCCACGCTGGCACGCTCAAGGACGCAGGCGACCCCACCCGCGACATGACCCCCGAGGAAGAAGCCTACTTCCAGTCGCTCGTCGACAACATGTACGGCCAGTTCGTTCACGACGTCGCCACCGGCCGCCACACCACCGACGACAAGATCCGTCCGCTCGCCACCGGCCAGGTCTGGACCGGCCAGCAGGCCATCGACCCCAAACTCGGCCTAATCGACAAGGAAGGCGGCTTCCGCGTAGCCCTCATGGACACCGCCAAGTCCGTCGGCATCTCCGGCGAGCCCACCATCGCCCATCCCGCCAGCGAGAAAAAGGGTCTCCTCGACGCCCTCTCGGACGATACCGACTCCCTCTTCCCCAACCCCAGCAAACTCCTCGACCAGGCCCCCGGCTTCTACTTCATCTGGAAATAGCGCCGCAACCTCGGGTGCCCCACGTCAGGCGAAGCCTTACCTCGCCTGAAATGGGGTTTCTCACTTCTGCCGAGCAAAAAGTCGTCATCCTACCGCATGCTAAACCCGCACCAGCCACTCTCGCAGCCTTACCCGCACACCTTCTAACTCACCGCGCAACCTGCTTCTATCGTTGAATAGCTCGACCAGTTTCCCCGTGCCCAGCAGATTTCAAGATAAGCCTTCGACTGCTCGTCCGAACCCACCAGCGTCAGCCGGTCTTCCTCCACAACAATGTCCGAAAAGGCCGGTCGAGCTGAGCATCTGCTCGTAAGAGGCCACGGCCTTGTCGCTTCCGGGAGCAGTGTTTTGAAGGAGGCCGCTGAAACCCCTTGCCGAGTGCGTCGACCTTGGCTGCGGCATTCCTGCGGCGGCGGACTTCGACACGATCCTGTTCCCCGCCTGTGGTCTTCTACTCTTCTACTTCATTCCCCGATTCGGTTAGGAGCTTGGGACTGTTCTCATCCGATACAAGCAGATTGTGGCAAACCCTACAGTCATTGGTGATACTTGCGCCGCCGTTCGTGGTGTGGCTGCCGTCGTGACATCGGAAGCAGCCTGGAGAATTATTGTGGCCGATATTATCCGGATGTGTTCCCAAGCGAACATTCATGGAAGGAAACACATTGTTGCTGTAGATGACCACCAAAGCATTGGCGGCCGCCTGAATCTGCGCCTGCTGGCTGTTCCAGACCGCCGGATATTGGGAGCGATAGAAGGTGATCAGTTTCTCTGCTATTCGCGTCCTCGCGATCTCCCCGGACGGGTAGGTTGCCTTGATCAGGGTAAGCCCTTCCCTGTAGACAAACGGCAATGAAGCGTTCGGGCTGCCCTGGGACATGTCTTTGTTGAGCGCATCTTCGGGTGTGTCAAAAGAATGGGCGGCTCGGTTGTGGAACAGCGAGTCCGCTATGCTCGAAATCTCCATCTGCATGCCACTCTACTGCGCAGTATTTCTATCCTTCGAAATTCTTCCACTTTTCCTGGAACGCCTCTACTACACGGGCAACGATCGCGCCCGCGACGTTCTCCGCCTCATCGCTCCTGGCATCCGCAAGGTCTACCCGTTCGTCATTGCTGAACATGTCCGCGCTCGCATGTCTTGGGGGAATGTTCTATCGTTTCATTCCAACGTCAATCGCATATATGCCCGCAACAGCACCAGCTACTTTCCGTCTGTGCCCGAGTTAGTTATGGCCGTAGGTATATCGCTCTTGGAAGCGTGGCTTTTGTGCTTTTTTTAGGGCGGAAAAGAGGTCTTTGACAGGGCCCGGCTGTTATGCTCCTCTGTTAGAAGTGTGACCGGCTGGTAGGCCTCAACACGGGCCATAGGGCAAGCAAGCGGTTTACAGGACTTCTGACCATGCCAAATCCCGACCTTCTTCAAGGGTGGAAGGAAATTGCGGCTTACGTCTCGCGGGATGTAAGTACCGCGAAGCGGTGGGAGAAGCAACGCGGAGTGCCGGGCTCCACGCCGGAGGTGCCACCTGCGACCGTGATGTTGTTCTGTTGAAGCTGGAATTGTTAATGGCATAGATCGCCACGCGTCCGCCCCCGCCGCCACCCGCGCTGAAGTAGGAGGAGTAGGCACCGCCTGCAGCCGAGAACGTCCCGGTCCCCATAAGTGTGTTTGCGCCGATGTACAGCGATCCGCCAGCGCCGCCCCCACCGCAATAGGTCCCCGCGGTGCCGTTGGCCGAGACGCTTCCATTGTTGGTGAGTGTGCCGCTGACCAGGAGTTCAATGGCGCCGCCGCCGTAGCCTCCGGTCGAGTTATACCCCACACCGCCTCCGAAACCGACGTCGAAAGGTGTTCCTCTGGAGCTAGGTTTCTGGGATGAAGCAAATGGCGATTGCACTCACCGAGGATCGGTAGTAGCAAGATGTCAGCAAGTAGCGCGGGGATCACATAATAGGGTCGGGCAGGAAAGCGAGACTGGGTGGACCACGGGTTGACGTTGAAGCCGCGTTCCCGGCGGGCGCGCTGAACATACTCCTTGCCGAAGATCTCGAACCTCAAACCGAAGCGAGCCAGTAGCTCGTCCTGCCACTGACTTTGCCGCTAAGCTATTTCAGCCCAATTCAGGCGGCGGCAAAGTCTCAGTAAGGGGAGTGCCTTTACATGACACCCGACTCGCGCATGACAGCTTCTGACTTCCGGCGGATCTCGCGGGCGATTTCAAAGGGGTCGCCGTCCTTAAACTTTGGGAGAAAAAGTTCGACCGAGAGTGGCCCTGCATATCCTTTTTCCGCCAGCTTCCCCAGAATTACCTTCAGCGGACTGATCCCATCGCCGGGAATAATCCGGGTCGTGCTGTCCAGCAGCTCGCGCGGCATGTCGGGCACATCCTGAAAGTGCACATGCCCGATCTCGCCATACTGGATCAGGTCCAGATCCTCAAGCTTGTTCAGGCCAGACCAGAAGTGATAGAAGTCGAACATAGGCGAAACATGAGGATGCGCAGCGGCACGTGTCATCTTCAGCAGCGTCGGCAGCGTTGAAACGAAAGTCGAAGAACGAAGCGCCTCTACCCGCAGCATCAGTTGGAACTGCGCCGCCACGTCGCCCGCCTCGTGCAGATTCTCGGCACCGGCCTTGTAGTCCTCCGGCGAGACCTTCTGAGTCGTGCCGGTGGTGATGTAAACATTCTTGAGGCCCAGAGTGGCATACATCTCGCAACGCCGCGTCAGGTTGGCGAGCGCATCAGCGCGGGTGGGGTTGGGTTCCAGCAGCCCTGTGACGCCCGCGGCCCCCTGCACCGCAGTCAGGCCCAGGTCAGAGAGCACCCGCCGGGCGGCCGCCAGGTCCTCCTTCTTCAGAAACTCGTCCAGTAGCACGTTGGTCAACTCAACATTCCTGATCCCCGCCCGCGCCCAGCCCTCCAGCGATCCACGGTACCCCGCCCCGGACGACGTGTTCTGATGCAGCGCAAGCGCCATGCTCGCATGGGCCGCCGCAAGCAGAGGGGGCACGTTGGCCAAAGCAAGCGGAGTCAGCAGAATGGTCCTGCGGGAGAGGGTGGTCATCGGATAAGCATCCTTGGTCAATACTAAACGGGCCGTCGATGAGACTCGGCCTGGACGAAACGCCCTTATTCTTGGGCGCTTCGAAGAACTACTTCGATTCCCGTTCCCGGATCGGGGGCGAGAAGAGTGAAGGTTTGTCCTCTCGCCGTGACGTGAGAATCGAGCCCGTTCACCGTGGCCGACATCGACCTCGTCGGTAGGCCATTCACTTCCAAGACGATCTCATTCCACCACGCGGGGTAAACGCCTTCGTGCCTGCTGATGTGAATCGTGAGTCCATTCCCTCCGGGTAAGGCGGCGCAGGTGAAATTCATACGGAGGTACTCGCCGCGCTTGTACGCAAAGGTAACGCCGTCGTCCTGGTAAAGTTCTCCGGAACAATTGGGGCCCGGAAAGACGCGGAGCGTGAGCGGCCCCTGAGGCCTATGCTGAGTGCTCTGCACCAGCGGTTCTGTAGGAAGTATGGCTCCGGGACGAACAAAGACCGGCAAAGTTGCCAACTCTGGACGGATGCTGATCGTAGATAAGGCCCCCTCTGCTGGGGCCTCGGGTTGCAATCCGCCGGCAGTTGTTTGAGCCTGAACTTCCTCAATGCGTTTGCCGGTCCAGAAGTCGTACCAACCCGCCGATGGGAGTTCCGCGTCGTAATCGTTCGCTTTGTCCGGAAATGGCGGCGCGGCGACGAGCAGATCGGGGCCAACCATGAACTCACCCGAGGCATTCAGATCAACGTCAATCGGATGCCGGTCTGGTACCGCGTCCGGGAACTCGAGAAACACGGGACGAAGCAGGGGCAGGCCAGTGCGCGTCCCTTCCTCCATCACCGTGTAGAGGTAGGGCAGCAGCTTGTATCGTTCCTGGATGTAGTGCCGCCGAATCTCTTCCTGCTCTGGGCCATTCGCCCAGGGTTCATGATCGCCAGTGCCCTTCTCGGCGTGGTCACGGTCAATAGGCTGAAAAGCTGAGATCTCGATCCACTTCGTCAACAACTCAGGTGACGGAGTCCCCGCGTAGCCACCGACGTCGGCGCCGATCAGCGAAAAGCCGCTGAGTCCGAGATTCTTCAGCATGGATGTCGTGAGCCGCAGATGATTCCAGGTAGCGGAGTCGTCGCCCGTCCAAGTTGCCGCGTACCGTTGGCCTCCGGCGTATGTTGCGCGCGTAAGCACGAAGGGGCGTACATCCGGCTTCAGTGCGAGTTGACCGTCGTATGTAGCGCGCGAGTTCTCCATCCCATATACGTTGTGGATCTCGCGATGGGTTGCCGATCGCGGCGCGAATCCGGGCTCCTCAATCCGATGAACGACGGAATTCGGCATCGTCTTCAGCGAGTTGAAGACGGACGGCTCGTTCATGTCGTTCCAGAAGCCATCGATACCAATCGTCGTGAAGTGCTTATACAGAGTGCCCCACCAGGCCCTTGCTTGCCGTCGCGTGAAGTCGGGAAAGACACTTGGTCCCGGCCACACCGTGTCGACGAACAAAGAGCCGTCTGCGTTTCTTACGAAGAAGTCTCCAGCCACACCGCTGTCAAATGGAGCGTAGTTCTGGTCGGGAAGATCAGCGATATGCAGGTCGGTGATGGCGACTGCGTGAAATCCTTTCTGATGCAACGTCCCGACCATACCGGCCAGATCGGGAAAGCTCTCTTTGTTCACCGTAAATGGCTGGTTCTTGTTTTGGTAGTCAATATCGAGGTAAATCGCGTCGGAAGGGATGCTGTCCTTGCGCAGTCGGTCAGCAATTTCGAGCACATGCGCTTGCGAAGCATAACTGTAGCGCGACTGCTGGAACCCCAATGTCCAGAGCGGTGGCAGCGGAGTCGGTCCCGTAAGCCATGCGTAACTTTCAAGAACATGTTTTGCCGAAGGGCCATAAAGGAGGTAAATTTCCGCCGGGCCACCCTCCGCGCGATATTGAAAGGTGTCGCCGAGCGTCTTACCGAAATCGAAAGAAGAAGGCCACGTGTTATCGACGAGCACACCAAGCGACGTTCCGGCATGATAACTCAGATAAAACGGGATGCTTTTGTAGAGTGGGTCGGTCGACTCCTGCCATCCATACGCGTCGGTATTCCACATCCTAAACGCTTCGTCGCGACGATCGAAAGCTCCGGTCTTATCGCCAAGCCCGAAGTAGTGCTCATCGGATGGCATGACCTTTGCAAAGTGGAACCCATTCCCTTCGAACCGCATTGGCTCGGCGTCCTGCTGCAGGACCTTGCCAGCAAGGTCGAGCAGCGTACACCTCCCCGTTGCGCGATCGATACGGAGTCGGAGGTTAGTTGTATTGAATCCAGCGCTCTCTGCGTCAATCTCCGGAGTGACCGCGACGGAGGCCGCACGCGCCTCCTCCAGCACGGCCCATGAGGCGTCTTCGGGGAGCACCCCAACGCCTGCCCGAATGCGCAGCACATCATTCCGGAGCGCCGTTATGCGAACGACCAATGAACCGTCACGGAGTTCGAGGCCGTTAGCAAGCGGGGTTACGCCGGTGATCCGGTCAAACACGAGAATACGGGCAGGTTGGGTGGGCGGGGTCTGCGCAGAAATGGCCCCGGCGATTGCGATCAAGCCGAACAAAACCAAACTTCTAAAGGTCGGCACCGTTCGTGCACGCATTGGCTTCTCCAAAGTGCCCTCTTTATAGGGATGCCGCCGCCTCACTGCCGACCCAGGTCCCAGAGGTGATGCGAATGCCGCGGCGGGGAGACAAAATGCCGCGGCCTTCACAGTTTAGAAATCGAGCCGGAGCGATATCTCGGAAAGCCGTCTGCCAAGTTTCAGCGGAGCGGATCCAAAGCCCTCTGTCGGATTGTAGGTTGCAGTCGCGGGCGTCGCTCCACTCAACTGCAGCGTTGTCTGAGACGCGTACCCTGTGCCGAAGCTGTTCAAGGGATGATTGAGGAAGTTGAACGCCGCGTAGCGGAATCGCACACGGCGTTCGCCGCCTATGCTGAAGCTCTTGTCGAGCGAAAGATCCGAGTTGAAGAACGCCGGGCCGTGAGCATACGGCTCGATGTATGGGCCATTCGTTCCGACCGCTGGTAGAGCATAGCAAGATGGATTAAGGTATTGGTGCGATCCGAGGTTAGACCGCGGGTTGCATGTCAGCACAGGTTGGAGGTTGACGTCGGGTGTGCCGAGGATCGACTGCGATGAAACCCCATACGGGTTGCCGTTGTTGCTGATGTTTCCTTGCAGATAGAACCCAGGTGAATAGCTCACGCCGGTTTGCATGTCAGGACCACTCTGGATATTCGTGATGCCCGAGATGAGCCAGTTGTTGACGAAACCGCCGAGCATTCGCTGATCCGTGAACTTTCCCGTCTGGTAGGAGTAGCTGAGATTGAGGACCTGCGTGCGGTCGTAGTTCAAGGGCCCATAGTTGTTCGCCAGGTTGAAGGGGTCGATACCTGCCGTATAGTTGAAGTCCGCCGATGACCCCAGTATGCCCAGCGCCTTCGAGAACGTGTAGTTGGCATTGAAATTCAACTTGCCGATCTGCTTGATGGCTTCGAACTGAACTGCGTTGTAGTTCGCATAGGTGTTATGCAGTGGAACCAGAATCTGGCTATAGCGGTTGTATGGCCGGGCGTTCTGAACCGCTTTGTCGCCAGGATAGTTGTAAATGTTGTCGAGGCTCGCCGCCTGTGCAGGAGTGCATCCCGACGCGTTGCAGGCTCCGGGCGCCTTCGCATCGATGGCGGCCGCTGCAGCCGATGTGAACAAAGTCCCCACCGGAATCGCATTCACATTGTCCAAGACCACCGCCTGCGTTGTCCCGTTGTCCATCATCGAATTGCTGTTATTGCCGACATACGATGCCTGAAGAGTCCAGTTACCCGGGAACTTCGTCGCAATGCTCAGGCTGTAGTTATTGGTAACCGGCTCCTTGTTGTCAGTTGGGCTAAGTCCGTAGATGGTTGCTGGGGAGATGTAAGTCTCGGTGCTCCCAAGCCCGGTATTGCCGTAGGTGCTTGGATTGAGATGCAGTGAATCAACCCCTTCCAGTGTGTTGTCGCCGAAGCCCTGCAAATCGGTGAAGCGCACGTTTTCCGCTTCGGCGAACTCGCTGGTTACGTCCACCACAGAATCGTGGAAGCGGTAGGCTCCCGCGCCACCCCGCACCACAAGCTTGCCGTCCTCGAACACGTCCCACGCGAACCCGACTCGCGGTTCAAAATAAAACGGAGGTGCCGGCACACCGGAATTTGGTGTCGACGGGGTATTTGCATGCCAGGTGATTCCAGGCAAAGGATTCTTCGTGGCGTCATAAGTTGTAGTGTACAAAGCCGGGTTCCAGACCGCGGCTCCGACCCCATGGGCGTCCTGCCAGGCACCAAGCTTCGTAATCCGAGCACCAAATGTCACGCTCAACTTCGATAAGACTCGCCATTGATCCTGTCCGTAGAAGTCCGTGTTCCAGAAATACAGATTGGTATAGGGGTTGAAGTTCTGTTGGTGCCAGTCCTGGATCTGCCCTTCAAAGAAGTTCGCAAGGGCATTGCCGCTGTTGAAATGCGGGTTGCCGTAGGCCGGTGAGCCGTCCGGATACTTCCCGTTGTAGTCTGCAAAATAGCTGCCGGCTCCCCCATAGTAGTAGTCCTGGATAATCCCATTGGTGGACGGATTGGTCGCAGTCTGGTTGTTAGTCGTGCGCTGGCTGAAGATGCCAAGTTCGACCTTGTGTTTGCCCCAAATCTTGGTGAAGTTATCGCCAACATTGGGCTGCAGTTTCTTCAATCGCAGCGGATTATTCGAGTAATCGGGCCACAGACCCAGGGGGAGCCCGCCGTAGGTGGTATACGTGCCCAACTGCGGGTACTGCGTATCGCCGTTGTCGAAGGCGCCATTGTACGGATAGCTGATCGCCCCCTTCTGCAGCGCCGAAATCTGCCGTGCATCAAATCCTTCGACAAAGGACGTGAGCGTCGCATAGAGCTCATTCGTCATCGTCGGGGTGAATCCGATGACGTAGTTCGCCGCCGCGCTATGCCCCCAGGTGTCGTTGTCGACGCCATAGCCGGGGGTGTTTACCTCTCCCATAACGCTGGTCGGCTCATAGTACGGAACCAGGGGCTGGCCCTGCTTTCCCTTTTCGAAGCTGTAGCGCGCAAAGAACTGGTTACGCGGGCTGATGCTGTAGTCCACGCGCCCGGCAAACTGGCTTACGTTGTTGTTTACCAGGTCGAGGTTGTCGTAGTTGTAGCCGTCGAGGCCGGTCTGCGTTCGCGTAGGAAGCGGCAGTGTGCCATTGACCAATGCCATCGCCCCAGGGTTTAGGAAGGCGGCGATGTTGCCGTTGGTCAGGTTCGAGTCGTTATCGCCCACCGTAGGCGCCACATTGAACGTACCGTAGTTACCATTGTTCAGGTTCGGACCCAGAAAACTGGAAAGAGCGGCGGTGCTGAAATCGCCTTTGCGCATCGCTGCCGTCGGCACCAGCGCATGGATAATCGCACTTCCCGCACTGTTATAGGCGTACACATTCCGCTGAGCATCATATTCAGCGCCCGCAAAGAAGAACAGCTTCTTAGAATGGGGAATAGGCCCAGAGATCGTCGCACCCGGATAAATGAAGCGATCGTTCGCCCGT
>Ga0302197_10000483_pt1 | contig 40150 bp, 31 predicted proteins | sample II_Bog_N2_1_FD_193526 | JGI IMG/M metagenome (GOLD analysis project Ga0302197, IMG submission 193526) | Peat permafrost microbial communities from Stordalen Mire near Abisko, Sweden - II_Bog_N2_1 | ecosystem: Environmental > Terrestrial > Soil > Wetlands > Peat | place: Sweden: Abisko... | reverse complement strand
ACTTCCGCCCTCCGTATGACATCGATGAAGAGCCGGAAACCGACGACCAGGCCGCGCCCGTCGTGCCGATTCAGAACGACGGCTACATCGTCATTGGCAGCAAAATCGACACCGACGATTGGGACGAGCATCCCCGCAAATCTCCGGCTGATATCACCCAATCGGTTCTCGCTCAATTGCAGGTTATGAAGACAAAGCCGCAATTTCGCGGCTCCGTCATTCTGATGCACGACGGAGGTGGCGACAGGTCTGCTACCGTCGCAGCCCTCCCTGTCCTCATCGATACTCTTCGCGCCAAGGGCTATACGTTCGTGCCCGTCTCCGAGCTCATGGGAAAGACCACTGCCGAGGTGATGCCGCCACTCACGTTCTGGCAGTTCCTCCGCGCCGTTCCTGACTCGCTCGCCTTCTCCGGCGTGCAGTTTATCGGCACATTCATCGCCATGGTCTTCTTCCTCGGCGACATCCTCATGAGCGCGCGCCTCGTTGTCATTGGCATTTTTGCCGTCATTGATCGCCTGCGCAAGCCGCGCACTCAAGCCTCGTCCGGCTACAATCCGCGCGTCGCCGTGCTCATTCCCGCCTATAACGAAGAGACCGTCATCGTCCGCACCATCCGTTCGGTCCTCAACTCTGATTACCAGAACCTCCACATCATCGTTATCGACGACGGCTCAAGCGACCGCACTTTCGAAGTCGCGCGCGATGCCTATACCGCGGAGATTGCGGCAGGGCGCGTCCAGGTGCTAACCAAGGCCAACGGAGGCAAGGCCGCCGCTCTCAACTATGCACTCGACCGTCTTGAAGAAGAGATTTACGTTGGCATTGACGCAGACACCGTTATTGCCGCCGATGCTATCTCCAAGCTCATTCCACATTTTGAAGATCCCCGCATCGGCGCCATGGCCGGCAATGCCAAGGTTGGTAATCGCGTCAATCTATGGACACGCTGGCAGGCCCTCGAATACATTACGAGCCAGAATTTTGAGCGCCGCGCCCTCGATTTATTCCACGTCGTCACGGTTGTGCCCGGGGCTATCGGTGCATGGCGCACAGCGCCCGTCAAAGCAGCGGGCGGCTATCCCCTGAACACCGTGGCAGAGGATGCTGACCTCACCATGAACATCCTCGAGCAGGGCCTGCGCGTCGACTATGAAGACCGCTCGCTTGCATTCACTGAAGCGCCCATCGATGCAAGCGGCCTCATGCGTCAGCGCTTTCGCTGGTCCTTTGGCACGCTGCAGGCTATCTGGAAGCATCGCGCGGCCTTTCTTCGCAACAAGGCCATGGGCTTCTTTGCGCTGCCCAACATTCTCATCTTCCAAATGTTTCTGCCGCTGGTGTCGCCCTTCATTGATCTCATGTTCCTAACCGGCGTTGTCACCTTCTTCGTCAATCGCTATTACCACCCCGGTTCAGCGTCCTCTGCCAGCTTCGAAAAACTGCTCGTCTTCTTCCTCGGCTTCCTGATCCTCGACTTCGTCACCTCCTCGCTGGCCTTCTCGCTCGAGCGCCGTCACCCCGCCAACAAAGGCGATGGCTGGCTCCTTTTCCACATCTGGCTCCAGCGCTTCGCCTATCGGCAAGTCTTCTCCATCGTCCTCTTCAAAACCATCAAGCGCGCCATCGACGGCAAGCCATTTAACTGGGATAAAATCGAGCGCACCGCTCAAATGTCGAAGGCCACTGAAGCCCTCACGGAAACGCCTTAGCCGAGGAAGACTGCGCCCGATTCATCCTCCGTTTTTTGCGGAATGAGTTGGTGGGGAATTACGCGATAATTTCCTATGCCCCAACTCCCCAAAGTCGAACTCCACCTCCACCTCGACTGCTCCCTCAGCTACGATGCCGTCTCCCGCCTCGCGCCATCCACCTCGCGTCAGGAATACGACACCGAATTCGTAGCCCCCAACCAATGCGCCAGCCTCGCCGACTTCCTGACCCGCGCCCCACGCGGCTTTCAACTCATGCAGACTGAAGACGCGCTCCGCATCGTCACCGAAGACGTCTTCGAGCAACTAGCCCGCGACCGCGTTATCTACGCCGAACTCCGCTTCGCCCCACTCCTCCATCTCCTTAACGGACTAACGCCCGAAGCCGTAGTCGCCGCCGTCGATCGCGTCACCGAGCAATGCATCCGCGCCACGGGCATTGAAGCCCGCCTCATACTATGCACTCTCCGCCACTTCACTAAAGCCCAAAGCCTGCAAACCGTGCATCTCGTCCACAAATTCCAGGGCACCCGCGTTGCCGCCCTCGACATCGCTGGCGACGAAGCCGGCTATCCCATCGATGCCCACATCGCAGCATTCCGCTACGCACAAGGCAACGGCCTACCTCGCACCGCGCACGCCGGAGAAGCATCGGGCCCCGCCAGCGTCTGGGAAACACTACAGGCGTTTCAACCCACACGCATCGGCCACGGCGTCCGCAGCATCGAAGACCCTGCTCTCGTCCGCCATCTCGCCCACGAACGCATCCATCTCGAAGTCTGTCCCACCAGCAACGTGCAAACCCGCACTGTCCCCACCTACGCATCCCACCCCATCGAACGCCTTTTTCGAGCAGGCGTCCCCCTCGGTATCAGCACCGACACGCGCACCATCACCAACATCACCCTCGAGCAGGAATACGCGAGCCTCCGCAGTCAATTCCACTGGACCGATCAGGATCTCCAGGCCTGCAATCGAGAAGCCCTCCGCGCCGCCTTCATCGACGAGCCAACCCGGTCGCGCCTCCTTGCTCAACTCGATGCGCTCTGAGTGCAATCAATGCAACCACTCTCGTGCACACAGCCATCTGACCGTCGAGGAGGAAACGCCATGCCCACAGCAACCAAGAAAGCCGCGAAGAAAAGCTCCACGCGCAAGTACTCCCCTGCCACCGGGAAAAGTGTTGAGCGGGAAAGGAAGGCCATGAAGGAAGGGAAGCTGAAAAGCGGCCGCAGTGGCAAGAAGGTCACGAATCCAAAGCAGGCCATCGCCATCGGACTCTCAGAAGCAAGAAAGGAAGGCAAGAAAGTCCCGCCGCCTAAATCCTAGCCATCTTCCGTCAGCGCTATTTCCCAGCAGGTTCAACGTTGCCACTCTGAATGGGTGAGACCTTGAACTCCGTCCATGTCGTTGGAATCTTATCCATCTTCAGGGTGGGGAAGACAGTCGGAATCGGCTCGACCTTCGCCGGCGCCAGACCAATCGGCATCAATTGCAATCCCGGGTAAAGGTTCTGCGCGACCTGCGCCCCCTGCGCCTGCACGCCGATGCTCGCTTGCGGCGGATGCACAACCATAGCTGGGTCCGTCGGCGCACTTGGCATCCGTATCCGTCCTATTCCTGGCACATTCATCTTCAGTAGCCCATCCAGCGTAATATGCCACACCGGCGGCCCTTTGCTGAGTTCCGTTTGAGGCGAAAACACCCCGGGTGGGTCCTTCTTCTCGTTTTCAAAGCTCGGGGGAGCTGTCGCCGCTGTCTGGCAAAATACAGGAGCTCCAGCACCAAGAAGCAGGGCAGCTACAACCATCCGCATCGCACACCCTCCCACTTCAAGACGCGTTCGGCCTCGAATTGTACCGCTGAATTCCGGCGTCTCGCATCACGAATCTCATCCTTGATCTCGGACTAATTCGGTCGTATATTGAATAAGGACTAATTCAGTCGTATATCCATCGTTAATCGTTTCGGGGAGATCCGCTCAGCGGTTTCGCTTGACCACGGCCTCGGTTGATGCCCATTTCAGGCCACAAAACCAAAGCCGATCTGCGTGATGCAAATCACATGGATGCCGACCAAATCAATCGTAAGTTAAAAGAAGACCGAATCAGTCGGATATTGGGCTCCCTGGTTCCCCGTTGAGAACTGCCCAAATCAGGAGCGTTGTTTGTGAAACACCGTTTGATCTTCGTCCTCATTCTTTTCGCCCTTGGTGGCTATGCAAACTTGCTCCTCGCCGGCCCGGCGTTCACCATCGCCGGTATCGTCCACGACCCCACCGGCGGCCGCATCCCCAACGCCCGCGTCACCATCCTCCCCGCCAACCAGCCCGCTATCGAAGCCGTCGCCGGTGCCGAGGGCGACTTCCGCGTCACCGTTGCAGAATCCGGCAGCTATCGGCTCCAAATCTCCGCCGACGGGTTCACGCCCCTCGCCGTCACCGCCAACCTCACTGACGCCCAACCTGAAGCTAACCTCGACCTGCCCCTCCAGATCGCCGTCAACGCCCAAACCGTTGAAGTCACCGCTGAATCCCTCGCAGCCGAAACCACCAGCACGCAACTGGGCGAAACCCTCGATTCCAAAAAGATGGAAGGCGTTCCGCTTAACGGCCGCAGCTTTACTGATCTCATGGCCGTGCAGCCCGGCATCGTCCCCACCAGCACCGCGCAGCCCGGCGCCGTCATCATGACGGGCGTCGCCTCAACCCCGCCATCGGGAAACGCCAACCCCGGCAATCTCTCCATCAGCGGCCAGCGCGAAGCGTCAAACGGATTCAGGGTGAACGGCAGCGACGTGGAGGAAGACGTCAACATGGGTACCTCGATCGTGCCCAATCTGGATTCGATTGATAGCTTCCGCGTCCTCACCAGCAACTTCGACGCCGAGTACGGCAACTCCAGCGGCGGTCAGGTCCTCGTCGTCACCAAATCCGGGGGAGCGCACCTTCACGGCTCAGCCTTTGAGTTCCTCCGCAACACTGCCCTTGATGCTCGGAACTACTTCTCGCAAAACCGCGCCGCCTTCCGCCAGAACCAGTTCGGCGCCACGATCGGCGGAACGCCCTTCCACAAATCCGTTGCCCTCTTCGCCGACTACCAGGGCACTCGCCTCACCCAGGGCATCGACACCGGCAACATCGCCGTCCCTTCCACCGCCGAGCGCGCCGGCAACTTCAGCCAGAGCCCCCTCACCGGCAGCGTCAGTGGCCCCTACCTTGCTTCCATGCTCTCCAGCTCCCTCGGCCAAACCGTCACCACGGGCGAACCGTATGCGCAAGTCTTTTCCACGGGCCAAATCCCCCAGTCCGCCTGGTCCGCCCCCGCTAAATCCCTGCTAGCGTCCATCCCCACGCCCAACGCCGGCGTCGGCGTCTTTGAAACCTCATCCGAAGCCGAAACCCTCCAGGACAACAAAGGCGCTCTCCGTCTCGACTGGACCCACGGCAAGGGCACCCTCGGCGCCTACTACTTCCTCGATGGCTACTCGCTCCTCAATCCCTATCCCACTGGTACGGGCGGAGCCAGCGTCCCCGGCTTCAGCGCGACATCAAGCGGGTTGGCACAGCTCGTCGCCCTTCAGCACTCCATCACTTTCGGCGACAACGCCCTCAACGAATTCCATCTCAGCTACATGCGCAACGCCAATTCCGTCGGCCAGCCCGTCGGCGGTGTCGGCCCATCACTCGAGTCACAAGGATTCTCAAACATCGTTGCGCTCAAGCCTTCCACCGAGGGCATCGCCAACGTCGCCTTCAACGACTTCACGATGGGAGTCGACACTACGGCCATTGTGCAGGCCGAAAACATCTACGAAGTCTCCGACGCTTTCTCGCGCATCTACGGCAAGCACGGCCTCAAGTTTGGCGGAGAAATCCACTCCAACCAGATCAACACCCACCCCGACACCATCTTCAACGGCAGCTTTGCCTTCAACGGCTCCGAGACCGGCATCGACTTCGCCGACTTCCTCCTCGGCGTTACCTCCAGCTACACGCAGGGCCAGGCCGGCAGCTTCTACAACCGCAACATCTACCTCTCCGCCTTCGCGCAAGATAGCTGGAAGGTCTCAAGCCAGCTCACCTTCAATTACGGCGTCCGGCTTGACCGCATCCGTCCCTGGCTTGAGAAGTACAACCAACTCCAGACCCTCGTTCAGGGCGAGCAATCCCAGGTCTTTCCTGGTGCGCCCCTTGGTCTCGTCTTTCCTGGCGATCCCGGCGTCCCGCGCTCTCTGGCCGCCGCCCGCAATGACTTCGCACCCCGTGCAGGCATTGCATGGACGCCTACTACCTCCACGCCCTTCCTGCAGAAGCTCACGGGCGCAACCGGCCAAACCAGCATCCGTCTCGGCTACGGTATTTTCTATACCGCCTACGAAGGCCTCTCTGCCGGCATCATGAGCGCCAATCCGCCGTACGGCTACACCTACACCTCGGCCGCTCCGCCGCTCTTCGCCTCGCCCTTCACAGTAGCCGCCACCGGTGCCGATGCTGGCCAGCGTTTCCCCCTGCAAAAGGTCGCGTATGGCGCCAGCCGCTCCAATCCAAATGACACGGTGAACTGGGCCCAGTTCGAACCCCTCGTCGGCATCCCCGCAGTCGACCCCAAGGACGTAACGCCTTACGCCCAACACTGGATGGCCAGTATCGAGCGCCAGTTCAGCAGTTCTACGCTGGCAACCGTCAGCTACGTGGGCACCTCATCCCATCACCTGCTCGTGCTTGAGGAAGCCAACCCCGCCAACCCCGTGCTCTGCCTGTCGCTAGACTCTGCATGCGGTCCCTTTAACGAGCAGGCCGCCCGCACCCAATTCGGTCCGGCCTTCGGCTCCGTCGAAGAGCAGCGCACTATCGCCAACGCCAACTACAACGCCCTTGAAGCCACCCTCAACCACCGCGCCCGCGGACTCGACCTCCTGGCCAGCTATACGTATTCCAAGTCGATTGACCAATCCAGCGGTCTGCCAGAACCCGTCAACCCCGTCAATCCCTCGCTCAGCCGCGCTCTTTCCGCATTCGACCTCCGCCACAACTTCGTTGGCAGCTTCCAGTACGCGCTCCCCGCGCCGAAGTGCGACGGCCTGATCCACGCCATCGCTTCCGGCTGGGCAGTCTCGGGCATCGCCCGCTTTACTTCGGGATTACCCGTCACCCTCCTCAACAACAACGACACGTCGCTCCTCGGAACCATTCCCAACGGCATCAACAACAATGGTGTAGACACGCCCGCCTGGTCCGGCCGCACGCTTTCCCTCCACACCAACCCCCGCGGCAATCAACCCGTATTCGACGCGTCACAGCTCACCCTTCCTGCATTGGGAACCTTGGGCAACGCCCGCCGCCGTTTCTTCTCCGGCCCCGGCAGCGACAACTTCGACGCCACAGTCTCACGCAGCCTTTTCGTGCAAGACAGCCGAGCCCTCGAACTCCGCGCAGAAGCCTTCAACATCGCCAACCACGCCCAGTTCTTCGGCGCCGCCAGCGTGGAAGGCAACATCTCCAGCACAACCTTCGGCCACGCCGTGAGCGCCGCGTCCCCAAGGCTGATGCAGCTAGCCCTCCGCTACCGCTTCTAGCTTTCAGCGCCATCGTGGGCGAACGGATCTACCCCAACGACCACCGCAGTGCTCCGCCCACGGAACTCGTCCCCTTCAGCACAATCGTCCCGCCATCCAACCTCTTTACTGCAGCCCGCGTCCCATTCACCTCCGCGTGCGAGATCTTCGCAGCCTCGCCCTCCGGCAACGCAATTTCCAACGTCCAACTCCCCGCCCGCGAAGGCGCATACCAGCCCTCATACCGACCCGCCGCCGTCTTCACCAAACCCAGCAGCGGTGAATCAAACCGATACGCTCCCACCGGCAGTGCCGGCCTCATCTTCACCCCAGCCTCCGTAAACTCAATCCCCAGCAGCTTCGTGGCCGAGTACAAAAAGCAAGCATGTGCATGCAGATTCAGCACCGGAAAATCCGTCCCCGCGAAGTACTGCTCATTCGCCGCCCCACCAGGATTCCTATTCAGCGTCGAGTTATAGGAATCATTCCCGCTCCACACCCCGTACCAAAGATTCGGATAAGCATCCGCATGTTTTGCCAGCGTGTTCCGCTTCCATTCATCCCACGCCATCTCCTTGTCCATCCCCGCCAGCGCCCAAACCAGCGTCTGATTCAGCGAGGGCCATATCGCTCCCCGCTCCAATGTGCCCACGCTCGACCCGCCCGACCGCATGTCCGGACCATCGCTCATCTGCGCAGCGCCCAGCGGCCCCCGCCTCAGCAGAGTATCCATGTTCTTAACCAACTCCCGGCTCTGCTCCGCTGATGTAACACCCCCAAGAATCGCCCACGGTTGCGGCTCAATCCACAGCGTCTCGTCTCCCAACCAACCCAGCTTCGGACCGAGCCAGGCCCGCTTCAGCCACTTCCCATTCCACTGCGCCCGCGCCGCCACTCGATCCCGTTCCGCACTCTTCGTCGCTTCCTCGGCAACCCCTGAACCATCCCCCGCATACCGCAACATCCGTGCATATTCGTCAAACACCCAGGCCCCCATGGCTGCATTCAGCACGCTTTCGCCCTGCTCAATCGCTTCCCCCATTGCCGATTGCGCCCAGGTCGCCAGCAGCCCATCGTTCCAGTCATCCGCCAGCATGCGCACCACCCCATGTTCGCCCACGCCCACATGGTCCACCTGGTGCCGATAGCTGCGCTCCAGCAGTTTTCGAACGCTCTCCGTCTGCCCTGCCGTTGCAGAGAAGCGCGCAGGAATTCGTTCATCCAGAAAGCCCACATCCCGCGTCGCCAGCACGTATTCGCTCGCCGTCCACAGCAGCCACAACGGCAGGTCGCTCGCCTTGTCCGAGATCAACGGCGCCACCACGCCGTGTCCCACAATCCCGTACGGAACCGAACCATCGTCCCGCACTTCCTTCAACGTGTAACGCAGAATGCTCCGCACAATCTCCGCGTCGCTGAACAAAAACGGCAGGCAATGCTGCAGCGGGTCACGCGCCGCTCCTTGAAACCCCATCGTGTACTGGTAGAACCCGTTCTGGTTCAGAATGTGTTCGCCGAAGTAGTCGTCAAATGTCTGGCTGCTCCGCAAGTAGTAATGGTTCCACGTGGACTCGCGTTTGATCCACGGCTCCGCAGGCACATCGAAGCGCATCCCACGCCGCTTCCACTCTTCGCTCGACTTCTTCAACCCTGCCGCGGTCGCATCGGTATACTTCGCAATCAATGTCTCCAGTTCGAAGCCCTCCGGAAGATACCCATACAGAAAACTCACCGTCCGTTTTTCCCCTGGGGCCAGTTCCAACCTACGCTCTAGCAGAAACCCGGTCGCTGCACCGTCACGCGCCTTTATCTCGCTCAGCGGTTGTTGCAATCCATCAGGCCGGGCCGCCCCGCCCGCTCCAAAAAATGCCGCCGCGTCCGCACTCATTCCCATCGCCGGCCCGTCCAGCGACACCAGGAACGTCTCCGGCATTTTCAGAGAGTCAAAATCCGTCCCCGGCCGCAATTCCCCGATCGGAGAAATGAACCCGTTCTGCATTCTCGCTAAAATTCCTTTAGCCCGTTCCCACGCAGCCTCATCCTCCGCCGTGCGGCCGGCGAAGCGCTTCGCATCCTTCAGACCACGCATTCCATCCATCCGCGTCACGGTGGATTCGAACTGACGTCCAAATTCCCGTCGCAATTGCAGCATGGACTTTCCCCCCGCCATCGATTCAATGAACGGGCGAAACGACAATTCGAACGGTTGGCATCCCCAATACTCCACCCAGCGCACCGTCGCCGCGGCATTCGTTTTATTCGTTACCGTCGCCTGCGAAACCAGCACCGGGTCATCCCCAAACGGCGCCCAGATCATCTGATCCACCTTGTAGCTCGGCCCCGCAACCCGCTTGCGGTAGTAGCCCACGCCAAACACCCGCTCGAACCCCGCATCGGTCCCGTCAAAGTAAGTGCTCAGCGTCTCATTGCCATCCGTCAGATACCCAAGCCCGCCGCCAAACTGGCTCCTCTCCGGGTCAACATCGTTCAGAATCTTCGGGCATCCCTCGTCCTGTCGCGCCCGCACATGCCCATAGTTCGAAGCTAGCGCCGTGATCCGGTCGTTTCCCACCTGGTGGATATGTTCCCTCGGCCCCAGAATCCCCGGCCGCACATCCGTCGCCGCGTGCGGATCTGTTGTCTGATTCGCTGTGTACCGGAATGCCGGCAGCCCAAACTCATCCTCGATCCAAGTCCCAAAGCTGCCTGACCCATAAGACGGATCCGCCTCCGCACCGCCCTTCGCATCGACGCCCAGCCCAGCATCCGCCATTGCCGCCGCGCTCAGCTTTCCGGCCACAGCCACTCCCAACGTTCCCCAGATAAATTCTCTCCGTGTCGCTCCCATTCGTCCTCCGTTCAATGCCTTCATTCGCAGCCAAGCGATTGTAAGGGACCGGTACAGAAGCCGGAAAGAAACGTACCCGCTTGCCAGTGTCGCCCTTGCAGCTTCGTCCGGTGTAGATGCGCGGAGGGCACGGCTGCCGGCCGCATTCAGACCCAAAAAATAGAGAGGATCAATTTCACGACGAAGTCGTGTAACTGATCCTCTTTGTTTGCCAACTGAGCTATGTGTTTATCCGATGTTCTGTTCCCGCATCGAAGGCACCGCTACGCCCGTTTCCTCTGCGGTGGGCGATTCAAGGTAGCCGCCAGAACCTCATCCTCAATCCGCACCGAGCAAACATCCGTTAGAATATTTGACGCCCAGCGATATACGTTGTGGTCTTTCACCTGTTGCCTCATGCGTTTCATCCGCAATCGACGCTCCTCCGGCGCCATCTTCAATGCTGTTGCAATCGCGTCCCGCACCTGCGCAACGTCATAGGGATTGACAACCAGCGCGTCTCGTAATTCCTGTGAGGCTCCAGCAAATTTGCTCAACACCAGCACTCCATCGCCATCGTTCCGTGCGGCGACATATTCTTTTGCAACCAGGTTCATGCCATCATGCAGGCTGGTCACCAGGCAAACCTCCGCCGCCCGATAGTAGCGCTCCACTTCGTCATGGCTGCACTGCCGTTGAATCAGAATCACGGGTTTCCAAAGCGTCGTTTGAAAGGCTCGGTTGATTCGTTCAACCGTCTCTTCCACCTGCACACGCAAATCCGCGTATGTCGAAATCCCCGTTCGGCTGGGCGATGCAATCTGTACAAACACTATCTGCTCGCGATACCACGGCTGCTCTTCCAGCAGTTGTTCAATGGCCAGCAATCGCTCCACAATACCCTTGGTGTAATCCATGCGGTCCACACCAAGCACAAGCTGCATGCCTTCAATCCGAAGCTCGCGATGCACCGGACTCGGTTCCACGGCCCAACCGTCGTTATCCGCAACCATGAGGCCCGGCTCCTTTTTCTTCGCAGGAGTTTCAGCTAGTTGAAGTTTTGCCATCTTGCCGGCACTCCCGTTAGCTTTGCCGTCGCCTCTGGACAGTTCGGTGTCGTTCCAAGCTACGCTGATCGGATAAGGCCGCACACAGGACAAATGCCCGTTGCGCCGGATACTGAAGTGCTCCCAATCCGTTCGTGCCTCCAGCGTCCGATCGACCGTATCCAGAAAGTTATTGCAATGTGACTGAAGGTGAAACCCGATCACATCCGCGCCCAGCAATCCATTCACTAATTCCGCCTGCCACGGGCATATGCTGAACGACTCTGGATTCGGCCACGGAATGTGCCAAAAAATCGCCACTCGCGCATCCGGCCGCGCACTCTTGATCAACCGCGGCAACAGCGCGAAATGATAATCCTGCACAAAGATCACCGGGTTCTCCGTATCCCGTATCTCCTCCAACAGCACTTCGGCAAACTTCTCATTGACGCTTTGATACTCGCTCCAGTCGCTTGCCCTGAAGATCGGCCGCGTGTGCGCGATATGGCACAGTGGCCACAGCCCTTCGTTTGAAAAACCCTCGTAATAGCCGCTCTCCTCTTCATGGCTCAACCACACGCGGCGCAGCGTATATCGCCGTTCATCCGGTGGCACGCGCAACCGATCGTGCTCGTCCACAAAGGAGGTGTCGTCGTTGCCACTTCCGTGCGCAATCCAAGTCCCGTCACAGGCCCGTAAAATCGGTTCAATCGCCGTTACCAGCCCGCTCGGCGGCACAATGCACTCGGTTTTTCCTTTGCTCCGTACATGCATGTAGGGTTCGCGGTTTGAAACCACAAACAACTTCCCATTACCCAAACGATCACGCGCATGGACGGCCAGCCGGTCCGCCGTCCACATATTTTCTCCCTGGTCGCGAAGCCGTGCCTCCGTCTCCGCAGCCACCCGCGCCTGCGCCAGGTTCTCCGCTAGCGACGTAACCTCTTTTGCCAGCGGCGCAAGGTATGCGAACTCGCCTGCGCCTTCTTCCATGTCAACTTCCCCATGGCGCAAGCGGCGCAGCCACTCCGTTGCCCGCGTCACCGGTTGCTGCACAAACCAACGAACCGTCAGGAACATCACAACCGCCACCAGCACTACGATCACAGCGATGCGCAGAAAACTCCGCTGCCAAACGTCAATCCCTTCCGCGTGGATATACTCGGCATCGGCCGTCATCAGCACAGCGCCAGCAATCTGTCCTCCCGCATGCAGCGGCATCACGTCCTCGTACCACAGCCTGGGCGATGCGTCGGCCCCCTGCCCGCCACCAGAACCCGCAGCGGGCGCCACGCGCACAAACGCGCCCACTTCTTTTCCCTTGGCAAGCGTCTGCTTTATAAGGCTTCCTGGCTGCTTATCCCACGCGGGCGTATCTCCGTCCGATGCAAGCACATTCCCAGCGGCGTCAAGAATGGTCAGGCTCGGCTCATCAGGGTGCTGGCGCAAATGCTTCAGCAATCCAGCCCAGTCAACCTTCTCCCCGTTCGCGAATTGTTGTTCGATTTGCGGCTGCAGGCCGTTCCCAAACCATTGCGTCCGCCGCACCAGGTCCGATCGCAACGTGTGCTTATGTGCCAGGACATCAAAATAGGTGGAAGCCGCGGAAACCAGGGCTATCCCCACCAGGAGCAGAGCGACCAACCGTATTCGATTCCAACGCATGCTCTTATCCTTCAACGGTCGACCCCGAAGTCCTGTCAATCAACACAAGTTACGGTCCTGACCGGAAGAACGGGTCGGGAAATGCAGACATGAGACGTGCGGGCACTGAGACGCTGCCGTTCGACGGCGATCGAGGGACAAGCATGCAGCGAGCAAATCCCCCGCAGATAGTCGCCCAAGTCGAGTCAATCCTGCAGCCTGCTTACTCGAGGTGAGCAACTCATTGCACGGTTGGATGCGCTTTTTCGCCCAGAGGTCATCTCGGTCGCTTAAGCAGAACGAAATACTGATGACTGCGATAGAGCAGGTCTGATTCTTCCGAGCAACTTACACCGCGTGACGGCACGCAAGGGTCCAACTCGTAAGTCATACAAATCTTTGAGAAGCGACCCCAAACCCTCTGGGGAAAGTCAGCAGCAGAAGCGGAACTCTTACACAGTTCAGGTAAAAAGTGCCATCGAGTTGCCCGCAGACCATCATCTCTCGGCGCCTGCGCACCGTGGGCCCCCATCAAAAGGGGCGAATCATTGATTAAGGACAAGCTTTTTGTAATGAGCAGAATCGAAACCCCTGTAGGGCGTGGATTGATCTGCTTGCAGCCCTCATCTCGTAACTGAACGTTTGTTTCAAGTCTGGAAAAGCGATACCAAAGGGTGCGGTGGTGCGTGAACAAAGCCGTCCAACCTTTGCACTGAATTTTTGCCTGCGTTGAGGCAAGCTGTTGTCTGATAAGAGTTCGCAATTGCCACGGAACCTGTTGTCAGGAGGCCGCATCCCGATGCCCCGCTCCCTGGGTACTCAACTGGAGGCGAAGGTTGCCCGCCAATTCGGCAACAACTCGCAGCTTGTCGGCCAGCGGAGAAGAAAAATCGCTTGAAGAGAGAGCCAGTTGCGATTGCAAGATTAATCCTGCGATTGTGGTTTTCAGCTCATTTTCAATCTCGGCAGTAGCCGCTCGGTGAGCCAGCGCCTGCTCGCGTTCACGGCGATGCAGTGCGGCACGAATTTCGCGGACAAGCCTGTCGGCGCCGGAAAGCGCGAAGTTGATTTGCAGCGGAATTGCCAGCCCAGTGTGACTCCATATGGCTTCAACAGACGATGGATCGCATTCGGCCATTGTTTCATCCACCACAACCGCGTCATATTCACGCCCACGCAGTGCGGCAAGCGCAGCCCTGCGCCCCTCAACCGCGTCTACTTCAGTCTTGAGTTGCGCACTGACTGCGGCAGCGCAATTCCTGGCTCCTTCGATTCCGGTCACAATCAGAATGCTCATCTTGATTTCCTCGTAGATTGATCGGCTGGTTCCTGGCTGGAATTCGATCCGGGCCGGATATCGCTTTCAATTCTTTCCGGTCGGACGATTCTCTTCGGAAGGTTTGTTGATTCGGTTGGTTACGGCCCCAAATATGCGACCCTATTCTTCAAGCAGGGGATCAGCAATGCCGTATTCCTTGAGCTTGCGGTAGAGAGTGGTCTTGCCAATTCCGAGCAGCTTGGCGGCTTGCAGTTTGTCGCCGTTGAGTCTGCGAATGGTCCCCAGAATGGCATCGCGCTCAAGGTCAGCCAGAGTCTTCACCGGCGGTGCGTTTTCATCTCCTGCCGAATCAGAGTGCGCGGTTGCGATATTTCTGGTATTCATGGCTTGCTGTTGAAGCTGGGTCGGCAGGTCGCCAAGGTGTAAGACTGGCCCTGAAGAGAGTGCGCAGGCCCTCTCAATTGAGTTTTCAAGTTCACGGATGTTGCCGGGCCAGTCGTGCGCCATCATAATGCGAAGGGCCTCGTCGCTGAGCGTGAACTTGGTGCCGTGTTCTTTGCTGATGCGGTCAAGGAAGTGGGCAGCCAGGAGCGGAATATCTTCGCGGCGATCGCGCAATGCGGGCAACCGCAGATTAACTACGTTAAGCCGGTAAAAAAGGTCCTTGCGAAAAGTCCCTTTGTCTACCATTTCAGCCAGATTGCGGTTGGTCGCGGCCAGGATTCGTGCCCGAATTGGAACACGGTGAGTTGCACCTACAGGGCGAACTTCTTTTTCCTGCAATGCCCGTAGAAGTTTGGCCTGCAGGTCGAGCGACAGTTCTCCGATCTCATCCAGAAAAACCGTGCCCCCTTCGGCCGACACGAGTAACCCGTCCTTGGAACGGTTTGCACCGGTGAAGGCTCCCTTGACGTAGCCGAACAACTCGCTCTCAATCAGCGTCGGGACCAGCGATCCGCAGTCAACCGGCAGAAAAGGCTTTTGGGAGTTCGGCCCGTAGGCGTGGATCGTCCGTGCGACCAGTTCTTTGCCGGTCCCGCTCTCTCCAAGCACCAGAACCGGATGCGAGGTTTGCGCGACTTTGGAAAGAATGCGGTACAGCTTTTCCATCTCGACGGAGCGGCCAATCATTGCGCCCAAACCCTGTGAGAGACGGAGCCGCTCGCGTAATTGACGGCTCGTTTTATCGAGGGTAAAGCCGGCAGAGGCGCGGTCCAGCACCGTAGAAAGTTCGTCCATGGCGAACGGCTTGGTCAGGTAATCCTGGGCTCCACAGCGCATTGCCTCGACTGCCGTGTTCACTGATCCCGAGGATGTCATTGCGATTACCGCAGTCTGCGGATAAAGCAACTTTACTTCCGAAACCAGTTCCAGACCCTGATTCGACCCTGCTGGAAGATTAACGAGCAGGATGTCGGCTGCTCGCCCGCGGAGCATACTCCGTGCCTGGCCCATGTCCCCGGTGCTGTCGACCGCGAAGCCCAGGCTAGCGGCAATCTCCGCGCAGGCTGAGCGAATCGCACTGTCCACATCCACCACCAAAAGGTGCAGCCGGACCACTGGCTCCGAAAGTTGAGGGATAAACTCCATGTTTCTCGACGATGAAACTGTTCCCAGCATTGTATTCGCCTCGCCTCAAGTTAGTTCAATTTGGTTTGTGGCGGCATCCATTGATGGTGTCGCCGTGTTCTCTCAGTAACCGATCGGATTCATCGCGTTCTGACAGGCAACTCGATGATGAAACGTCCTCCACCCGAGTCCCGGTTTGCAGCACGAATCCTGCCGCGGGCGGCTGCCAGAATGGAGCGCGTAATAGACAAACCCAGTCCACGATGCGCTCCCGGCCATTTTCCCGTGTTGGTATTTTCCGTCAAGTGGGTGGTATAGCCTGCCTCGAATACCTGCTTTAAATTTGCCCGGGGAATGCCAGGTCCGTTGTCCTCGACCGTCAACACCAGCCACGCCGCCGCATCCGCACTTGCATGAAACTCATGCAGACCAAGCGTGATGCGTCCTCCGCAGGGCATCGACTCAGCCGCATTCTTCACCAGGTTCACCAGCACTCGGGTCAGGTCCTCCCCGGTCATTTCGACTGGAAGCGCGCCGCCTTCGACATCCACCAAGAGTGAGATTGAAGTCCCCGCAAAGGATGCAAGCAGATTCCGATTGGCCATGAGTTCTGCGGCAAAGCTCTCAATAAGTCTCACCGGCTGCAATTCCATGCCAGTGCGATTCGCAATCCTGACGCTGGCATTTACTGGCGCCTTCAGTGGGCCCCAAAGAATTCCATTTGAACTGTTTGATGAATCGCCCGCGGTCGCGTTGGAATTGTCGAGTGCCGTCAGTTTTTCAACCAGTCGGCGGCTGGCTGCCGCAACCAGTCTTAACTCGCTGCCATAGTGAACAAACTCGGTGTATAAAACGCCTGGCTCTTCAAGCAAATCGCAGTAGAGTCCGAGGGCCGTGACCATGTTCCTCGCGTCATGCGCAACCTCTGCCAGGGTTTCCCCTTTGCAGCGGGTTCCGGCCAGCGTCTCTACCACCGCTTCTACCCGTTTGCGCTCCGTACGATTCGATTCAACTGAAATTCCGATCTGCTGCATTATTAGTCCCCTTTGGCCTTGTTCTTCTTTGCTGGTCCGGCTTTTGCTTCGTAGTCGTTTCTTCCTGAGGTGCTTCTTTGCCTTCTTCTGTTACACGTCGCGTGCCAAACCGGAACGCATTCTCTAAGTTCCTGATAAGGGAATCGGTTACGACCAGCTTTCTGAATCGTCCTGGGAATCTTGTCCCCGCCTGTTGTCCCAATACGGAACACACTCACTGCCACAGTTTCGAGTAAGTGCTATTGTTTCAGTGGCTCCGCGAGCATTCCCATTCCGGTACGCGCAACCGCCGGTTTCCCGTCTTGGAACTTCCCCTGCCTTAGTGCGCCTGCGCCTCTCCAAAGGCGTGCCTCCCGTACAATCGGGCTATGAAAGATTTCTTTCGCCCCGGAGGCAGAACCCCGGTTCAACTGCGCCCACTCTCCTTTATCCCGGCTTTTGTCCAGACCGCGGAAGGTTCTGTCCTGGTTTCTTTCGGCAACACGCGCGTGCTCACCAACGCCACCATTGAACAGGGAGTGCCGGGATGGCTCCGCAATTCCGGGCGCGGCTGGGTTACGGCTGAGTACTCCATGCTCCCCCGCTCTACCGTCACCCGCACACCGCGTGAAAGTGAGCGCGGCAAGATCGGCGGACGCACCCATGAGATTCAGCGTCTTATTGGTCGCAGCTTGCGGTCGGTTGTCGACATGCACGCACTGGGGGAGCGAACCGTGATTCTGGACTGCGATGTAATCCAGGCAGACGGCGGCACGCGCACCGCTGCAATCACCGGCGCGGCCGTGGCCCTCGCATTGGCTCTCAACGCACTGGTTGCAGCCGGCACACTGAAGCACTCGCCACTCAAACAACTCGTCGCGGCCACTTCAGTCGGCATTGTCGGGGGTGTAGAGTTGCTCGATCTCTGCTACGAGGAGGATTCTCAGGCCGAAGTGGATATGAATGTGGTGATGACCGCCGACGGAGGCCTCATCGAAACTCAGGCCACGGCCGAGAAGGGAAGCTACTCCCGCAGTCAGTTGAACGGCCTGATCGATCTCGCTGCCGGGGGACTCACTGAAATTTTTGCCGCGCAGCGCGCGGTGCTGGAGAAGTAGGCGATTTCTATGTCGGCCTGTTCTCGACGTGGCCGACAATTCTTCTGATCTCGCTCTTATCCAGATTCCCGGTTCCCATGCTAACCTGTGTTCGATCCTGGACAATACAGTCGTCGCAAATCCCTGCCCCAGGACTCTACGGAGAAAGAGAAATGTCCTTGCGCATCAACGACACCGCCCCCGACTTCACTGCGGAAACAACCCGCGGCACGATTCATTTCCACGAATGGATTGGCGACGGCTGGGCCGTCCTGTTTTCGCACCCCAAGGACTTCACGCCTGTCTGCACCACCGAACTGGGCTATATGGCCGGTCTCGCCCCTGAATTCGAAAAGCGCAATACCAAGATCATCGGGCTCAGCGTTGACCCGATATTGAATCACGCCAAATGGGCCGCAGATATTGAAGAAACCCAGGGCCACGCAGTTACCTTCCCGATGATTGGCGATCCCGAACTCAAGATAGCCAAGCTCTACGACATGCTTCCGGCTGAGGCGGGCGAGACTTGCGAAGGACGCACGGCGGCCAACAATGCCACCGTTCGCACAGTTTTCGTGGTTGGTCCAGATAAGAAGATCAAGCTCACGCTCAGCTATCCCATGAGCACCGGACGCAATTTCGACGAGGTGCTGCGGGTTCTCGACTCGATGCAGTTGACTGCGGCGCACAAGGTCGCGACGCCGGTCAATTGGAAGTCCGGAGACGACGTAATCATTCTTCCAGCTGTTTCCGATGAAGAAGCAAAGGCGAAATATCCTGATGGATGGCGCGCGCCCAAGCCCTACCTGCGCATTGTCGCCCAGCCGAAATAAAACCCCAAGATCACCGCAGCACCGCCGCCAGTAACAGCGTAGTTCCCAGCCCGGCCACCGACAGAACCGTCTCCATCACCGACCAGGTGGCCAGGGTCTCCTTCAACTCCAGCTTGAAGAACGACTGGATCATCCAGAATCCCGGGTCGTTCACGTGCGACAGAATCAGCGACCCGGTTCCTGTTGCCAACACCAGCAACTCGGGACTTACCCCGGCATGGCTGGCCATCGGAGCCAGCACCGCGGAGGCAATCGCCATCGCAACGGTGGCCGAGCCCATCGATACCCGCACAACTGCGGCCAATGACCATGCCAGAACCAGCGGCGACATATGCGCGCCCAAAGCAAGACCTACGGTCGCCTGCGCCGCGCCCGAGTCCTTAAGGACTCCGCTCAGGCCTCCCGCGGCGGCCAGAATCACCAGCACGTTGGCAATCGGCTCAAACGACTCGCTTGTGAGCTGCCGCAAAAGCTCCCGCCCGTGATGCTGCCCCGTCTGGATGTGAGGGCCCAATGTCATCAACGCCACCAGCACGGCAATCAGCAATGAAATATCCGGGCTGCCCACGAAGTGCAACACCTGGTTTCCCAAGCTCGCCGGAGTTGCAATCGAGTCCGCCCAACTCCCCAGAAAAATCAGGGCAATCGGTAGCAGGATCGCGGTCGCCGCCAGGGCCGCTCCAGCCGGAGAGGGAACCCCTGTTTTTGTGATCTTCTCGTGCGCAATCTCAGCTTCCTCGTTCCGCTCAATCCGCGATTCCTCTTCCACGCTGGGCGCAAACAACGTCTGCCCAACTGCAGTGGGCTCCTTCGGCAACCTCGCCTGCCGCTTCTCCCACCTGCGAATAAGCACCCAACCAAGCCCCGGCCCCGCCAGAGCGGCAGCTGGTAATCCGACCGCCAATCCCATCAGGATGGTGCGCCCCAGGTCGGCATGATACATCGAGGCCGCCAGCATTGCGGCAGGGTGCGGAGGCAGCGTGCCGTGCACAATCGAGAGACCCGCTAAAAGCGGCATGCCTGCGAGTACAGGTGGGCGTCCAGTTCGTCGCGCTGTTTCGGCCACAATGGGCATCAGCAATACCAGTCCAACCTCAAAGAAAACCGGCATGCCCACCAGGATGCCCAGCACCAGAAGTGCCCATGGCAGGCCTTTAGGTCCGCAATTTTCAACCAGAACTCTGCCCAGCGACGCTGCCCCGCCGCTTCCTGACAGCAGCCGCCCAAGCACGGCACCCAGACCCAGGACGATTGCGATATGTCCCATCAGATTGCCAACGCCGGTTGTGAATGAAAGCGGCACCTGCTTTAGCGACATCCCTGAAGCCACGCCCAACGCCAGGGCACCCACGGCAAGCGCCAGCGCCGGATGCAGCCGCACCTTCGCAATCAGGACGAGAAGCAGGAGCACCGTTCCGGCGGCGCAAGCCACCAGGAACCAACTGCCATGCGGGGTTGCGGAGGCAAGCGTGTTCACCCGCAGATTATTCCACACCAGGTCATGGGGTTGGGAGCAGCGATCCGCCCGATGTGAAGGTTAATCAAGCGGATCTTGGCACCTGCAAGACGGCGCGCCGACTATATCCTGTTCGCAATAAGAAGGACGCCCACGAAGAATACGTACATTACCGAGAGTTCTCCAGCCACGATCAGGATTCTTGTTAGCCTCGGCCTGGTCTTAAGGTAGACCATCTGCTCGTAAGTGAAGCTCGAGCAGATGAATGTGTAGATCAACGCCTGCACGGCTGGCGCACCGTGATAGAGCTTGGTCAGAACCAGGTAGAGAATCGCGATTCCCAGTGCGCCGAAGATCCGCAAGCGCGATGCGGTCCGTCGTTCAGTTGGCGAAAGCTTTGGTCCACCCGCGGCGCACCGTAGCAGCATTGAGCGTGTCATCATGTCCCCTCCTTGGGTCTGCGTTGTTTGAGAGTTTTGAATCTGTGGATGAAGATGGGCGTCGATGGCGCCACCTATCACGTCCAGAACGAGGCCTGCTGAAATGTGCTGACTTGCCAGTACGGCGGCAAACTCCTCGCCATAGCGTGCCCGCCACGCCCCGGGATAGAGCAGTAGCAGCCACCTCATGCGCTCGCCAGCCTTCGCTGGCCCATCTGGGCCACGGTCATCATCGAGTCCAGACGAGCGCGCAGGGCTCGTTCGCCTAAAGTGGTCAGCCGGTACGGATTTCGGCGGTCTTCGCTCTTCAATGCCTCAATGAATCCCCGCGCCTCAAGCCGGGCAAGGGCTCCATACAGCGTTCCCGGACCAAGCCGCAAACCCGTAATCGCTTCAATATCCTCAGTCATGGAATAGCCGTGCCTCGGCTCCTCCGCCAGACTGACCAGGATTAGCAGGGCGGGCTCCGAAAACCGGCCAAAATCAGCCAGCTCCTCATTGTCCTTTGCCTTTTGGGTCATCATTTCTTCCTCTCCGCATCCGCTAATACGTTTCACGTAGTACGCATAACTGAATAGTACGTGAGACGTAATAATGTGTCAAAGATAAAATGTGGCATTGGTGAAACGGCCCATCCCCTCTGGCCATTCCGCAAGCCAGTGGGTTGGTTTCAATAGCTTTGCTCCTGAATGCAAACGCACAGTCACGGAACTGCGTCACCACCGTGTGTTCCTCGGCACACTTTTCTCTTGCGAACCTCTGCTACCATAAGGACGATTGCAGTTCCTGCCGCCCGCGAGGCTGTTTTCCTGCCCTCAAGGGCCTGAGCGCACCGGCGTCAGGGCATCTCAAGTAAGGAGAACCACTATGCCATTAGTCTCCATGCGGCAACTCCTCGACGAGGCCGCCAAGGGCGGTTACGGCGTCGGCGCATTCAACGTCAACGATATGGAACAGATTCAGGCCATCATGAGCGCGGCTCGGGAAACCAAGTCGCCAGTCATCGTCCAGGCCAGCCGTGGCGCACGCCAGTTTGCCGAGGACCTCTACCTCTTTCGGCTTATCCAGGCGGCCGCCGAACTCAATCCAGACATTCCGATCGCCATGCACCAGGATCATGGCAACAGCTTTGAAACCTGTAAGAGCGCCATCGAACTGGGCTACACCTCGGTGATGATGGACGGATCGCTCAAGGCCGACGGCAAGACCCCCGCGACATTCGAAGAGAATGTCGAAGTCACCCGCAAGGTGGTTGACTATGCTCACGAGCGCGGCGTCACAGTCGAAGGCGAAATTGGTGTACTTGGCGGCGTTGAAGACGGCCACGGAGCCGGCGGCAGCGGACTCGATCACATCACTGACCCCGATCAGGCAGTGGAATTTGCCGAACTCACCGGTGTTGATGCCCTGGCCATCGCCATTGGCACCAGTCACGGCGCCTACAAGTTCACCAAGAAGCCCGACGGCTCGGTGCTCAAGATGGATGTGCTCCTGGCCATTCACAAGCGCCTTCCAAACACTCACCTGGTCATGCACGGCAGCTCTTCGGTGCCCAAGGATCTGCAGGACATCATCAATCAGTACGGTGGCAAGTTGAAAGAAACCTGGGGTGTGCCGGTCGAAGAAATCCAGCTCGGCATCCGCAACGGCGTCCGCAAAATCAACGTGGACACCGACAATCGCCTCGCTATCACCGGAGCCATCCGCAAGGTCTTCGCGGAGACACCGGAGAAGTTCGATCCCCGCGACTACCTGAAGCCAGCTCGCGAGGCCATGGCGAAGGTTGTTGCAACCCGCATGGTCCAGTTCGGCCAGGCCGGTCACGCCGGCGATTATTCTCCGATCGACATCAAAGAAATCGCCAAGGGCTATGCCAACGGTACTCTCACCACTCAACCGCTGGTTGCCGCGAAGTAATCCAAGTCAGGAACTGCATCTGGGATCCTGAACAGTTAGCCAGTAATCAAAAGGGCCACCGCGCATTGCGCAGCGGCCCTTTTTTGATGTTTTGATGGAAATAATCACGAACCTAGTGGTGCCCGCTTCCGGCGCTGACGACTCCCCCGCCGGAACTGGCCGAGCTCAACGTAGCCGCACTCGAAGAGCTGCTGCTGGAACTGACGGCTGCGGAGCTTCCACTCCCATGTGAACCACCCCCGCCGGAACTGCCAGACCCTCCGCCACTGTGGGTCGAGCCGCCGCCACTTCGCACCGTGCCTCCGCCGCCAGAACTACCATGAACCCCCGCAAAGCTGCTGCCCCTCGCCTGTAGATTGCCAAATCGGCTGGAGACAGGGGCCATGATGGTCACGGTCTTTTCTCCCTTCGTTACCTGCCGGGCAATCATGAAGCTTTGCAATTTCGGATCGAAGTTCAGGGGAACGCCCGAAGCGTTGCCGGCAACTGCCCTGTCGCGAACGAGAGAATCCCTCATCGTATGAGCTTCCATGCGGGGAACCTCAGTTCCCGGAAGCGGGCGAAGATAGTTAGTTCGATACTCTTTGGGAGGCTCTTTTAGAAACTCAATTGAATGGGCAGGGTCGAGCTTTACCCTCTCGATGGACAAGCCGTTCCGGTTATTAACCGCAAATACCTCTTCCTTCTGATTAATCGGAGGTCTTCCCTTTACGTCGTAGGGGTGAATGGGCACAAAGGCTACGGTGCGTCCGCTCTTCACCCAGCGGACGGGCTCAACGTGATGAATCTTGTGACCCGCGACCCAGACATAGTGATGCCGCCTATGGATCCAACTCCCGGCATGGCATACAGCCCAACGATACGGGTACGGGTTCACATCAAACGAGGTTGACACGACTCTCTCTTTGCCTGTTACCGGATCCCGCATCAACCGGTAGCGAAGGGCAAACGGTGTACAGGGAAAGTAAGCTTCTTCATCCCATGGAGTGCCAATAGATCCTGGGGTGGCCGATTGAATGGTCGCGGCCCCTGATGTTTTGGCCGTCTTCAGAAAACTGGTCTGCACTAAACGTGCCGGCATCCCGGCAGACGTTGGGGCGGATGGGCTGAATTTGGGAGATCTCTTGCCATATTGCATTGCATCCTCCCCGGCATTTGGCTCCCAGCATGTCCCAAAGGGCGCACACTCGAAGAATGTTCCCTGGTCCTTCATTTCGGCCAGTCCGGGAATTGGCGAACTAAGCCCTGCAGCCTTCATAACGTCCGCCATTGACGCTTTCCGCTGTTCAACCCGCTCTGAAACCCACTTATCCCAGTCGGCAAATCCGCCTTCGGCGTCCGGGGCGGGCGCATTTACCCTCACGCCTCCCCGGAAAAACAGAGTCTGACCGGCAGACATTTTTTCGTCGCCGGACTCCTGCACATGAAGAAAACCGCCGTCATGCGCGGTAATCGCGATTGCATCGGTGTAACTGCTTACTCGCATATAGGTCTTATGCGGAAAGCTTGTCGTGAGCTCATCCGTGGGCGTACGCAAAATAAATGATTCACCGGCGGCGGATGGGCGAATGTGCAGGGTCACTGTGCCGCTCAGCAGCGCCAATTCGGAATGGGGAATGCCGCTCGTCGTTTGTAAATCATTCAGCGTAAGAACCGAGTTCTCCCCAAGGTAAAGCGTTGAAGCATCTTCAAATTCGATTTCCGCCCTACCGCTGCCCGTTACCAGGCTAAATCCGGTCTCGAGGGGCAAATCGGTCGTCGCTTTCACCCACGCTGGGCCGGCGGGCTTCTCGTTCTGCTCGCCTCGAGCAATCCGCACATCGCCTTCGACGTAACTGATCCGAACTACTTGAGCGTAAGTTGTGTCGGAGTAATGATGCCCGAGGATGAATAAGGCCTCGTTCCTCAGCTTTTCGCTCGATTCGCTGTTGTTCAGAATCTCCTGAATCTGCGCCAACGCTCTTGATTCATCCTTCTGCATCAATGAATTCAGAGCCAGCAGTTTCAGATCGTCGTCATCACCCGGCTTTGGTTCGGCAGGCTTCCCGCTTCGTGCATGAATTTCGATCTCCAGTGCTCCGCACTCATGAATCCAGCTGCTGCCGGGGAATTCATGGCCCAGCTTGGCACAGGTGTCGAGTGCTTTGATCGATTGTCCCTGTTTGTTCTCTGCATATGCTTGCCAATAGAGGGCGCCATCCGTGTGTTCGCCATGCTCACTAGCAACCTTTGCAAAGATAGCCTCAGCATCCGACCAGCGGCTTTCGTTGATCGCGCGTGTTCCGCTGGCGTACAAACTGCTATCTACCGTGCTCGCTCCGAGTGACACACCTTCAGTACTAGCTGCCGGCAATCCTCCCGTAAACTCCTGACCTTCAACAGGGGTGGCTGAACCGCGTACCGGCAAGCAAATCAGTCCGCCCAATAATGCAGCCACACAGAACGGTCCGGTCTTCATATTGTCCCTCCCTTGGAGCTGTCCGCTCCCGTTCCCTGTGCATGGGGAATTCTTGAACGCAGCACGCGCACTTCAAAAAGCAGGCCATCCTTATTCATTTCATCCTGAAGCCGAGTGATGGTTGCGCTGTTCAAACCACCCCGGTCGTTCGCCAACTCAGCCAGAAGCCGATCGAGGTGATCCAATGCGCCTGTCAGAGCGGGGTCGTCCTTTTTCACCTTCTGCCGGCAAATTCGATTTGCAACTAGAAGGCTTCGGGCCTCGTCGCGCAGCGGAGACACCATCTCCGAACTGTCTGCATCCACATGTTTTAGCTCCACCAGAAGTCGTTCTGACCGGTCGAGGTGGTCACTCAAGACCACCACTACCACCCGTGGAGGTGCATGCTCTGTTGCCCCTACCGGCTGTGGGAGAGTCGGATGGTTTGTTGCGGCGATTTTGGCTTGGCGGCGCTCCCATAGGCGTCCGCCTGCGAAGGCACAGGCCAGCAGAAGGGCGCATGCCGCCGCATAACTCAACCCTCGAAAGAGTCCCCCATTCAGCCAGCTGCGTTTGGGTGCTTCGTATGCAGGTAGCTGATTCCGCAGGGATTGCCAGACGGTTTCGCCGTAGTCCTGAGGGCGGGAAGGGGGATTGGAGAACTTCATTTCGGCCAGGTCCGCCTGCACTGCTCTGAAAGCCTTTTCACATTCCCTGCAAACCGCAAAGTGCTCTTCTATAAGGACTTTGTCCCCTTCACCATAGCCGTATTCGATCAATTCTTCTTCAGTTAAATGTTTCATAACCTCACCCTCAAGCTTGACGAATGCGCCATATTCTCACCTTTCAGGGTGGATAGGCGACGGCGCAGCTTTTGTACAGCGCGGAAGACAGCCTGCTTGGCAGCATTCGAAGCGATGCCCAATGCATCGCCAATCTCTTCGGTCGTTCTACCCTCCATGTGTCTCAAAACAAAGGCCGATTGCTCGGTCGGCGTAAGAGAGAACATGGCGTCCTTTTGCATTGCGGCAATCTCGCCGCTGAGCAGGAGGCGGTCGGGGCCGGCAGTTTCGTCCGCCACCTGCATCTCGTCCTGCTCAGGATCGGTGTCCGATCCGACCCGCATTCTGTCGTTCATCCTGTTGATACTGCTTATCTTATCGAGTGCGCAGCGCACTGCGATCCGATAGATCCAGGTGCCGAAATTAGCCCTGGATTCGAAGGTTTCGAGCTTCAAATACCCGCGCAGGAACGTTTCCTGCACCACGTCATCCGCATCGGCTTCATTGCCGGTGATGCGGAAGGCGACCCGGAAGAGGCTCTGGCTGTGGCGCCGAACAAGCGCCCCATAAGCGTCTTTGTCTCCAGAGAGAACCGCCTGGATCGCCGCGTGGTCGTTCTTGTCCATGCGCACCATTAGACACCCCGCTTTCGGCAGCGGTTAGGAGAATTTGATCAGGGATTTCAAGCCCGTTCTGGAATATGGGCGCAGATTTTGCCTGGAAGCCCTGAAAGGAGGAAATACTCGGCTTGCAGGGTCAGGATTGCGGCGTGAACATGACTGCGCGCGGTGAACAAACGCTTGGTATCCGACCGTGCAATTTCAGTGCGCGACAGATTTGTACATTTGGAAAGTTCGGAATTGGCTTTTTGTTCACCACGACCAACGGACACTTTTCGAAACATGGCGGAACACTCGTTTCTGACGGGTTCTCGTGTCGATTTGTTGCAGGTGGGGGGGGAAACTCGAGCCGGGCATTGGGTAGCCGGGGCTAAAGCCCAACCCCCTTTTTATGGCATTTGTTGGCACGACTGAAGTCGTGCCCCTTCACACATTGATCGCACTACTCAGTTCTTCATCTAACTTTGAAGTTGTGCCCCTTCGCATTTTGGAACCCCACGCAAGTGATTTCTACGGGTGGGCGGGGGCACTGCTAGAATCCGCATAGAGAAAACCCATGAGCGTGAGGGCCCTTTATCCCGGAACGTTTGACCCGCCGACGAACGGTCACGTCGACCTGATCCAGCGCGGAGCGAAGCTGTTCGAACACCTGACGGTAGGCATCCTGAACAACCCGGTCAAGAATCCGCTGTTCACGGTGGAGGAGCGGGTGGAGATGCTTTCCGAGGCGACGCGGACACTGGACAATGTGTCCGTGGCGACGTTCGACGGGCTGATGGTGGACTTCGCTCGGCAACTGGATGCGCGGGCGGTGTTGCGCGGGATACGCGCCATCTCCGACTACGAGCACGAGTTTCAGATGGCGCTGATGAACCGGCGCCTGGCCCCTGAGATTGAGACGGTGTTTTTGCAGCCGGCGGGGCGGTACTCGTTTATCAGCTCGCGGATGCTGAAGGAGGTTTTCAGCTTTGGCGGGGACGTGACCGGGCTGGTGCCGCCGAATGTGCTGAAGCGTCTGCGCGGGCGGATGAGTAATGTCCAGGGAACAGTGAGCAGGGAACACGGAACAAGGAATACGGATTAGAGCCGCCCGAAGGTCGCTGCGGGGTTCTATTCTGTCTGTTTCTTGGGCGCTGCTTTGGCGGGGCGTTTATTGGCATCCAAGGCTTTGCTAATCGCGTCCACATCGGCGAGATCCTGGGGCCTTCCGGCGGCGAGCTTCGCCGCAATGAGGTCGGGCGCTGAAATGAAAAACGCCTTGAGCCCACTTTTCGGTTCGATGATTCCTTCAACTCGTCTTTCCCAAGCCGCCTCAAAATCGACGCCCGGAATATCGGGGAGAATATCGAAGCCGTAGGGATCGCGTCCAAAACGGAAGAAATTGCCCTGCTCGGCGAAATCTTCGGGTCGAATGCCTTGCAGCGGTGCGCCGAACGCTGCGAGCGCGGAGTAGGTCGCTTGCGCATTCAGGGGGTCTGCCTTTATGAGGAGGTCGATGTCCTTCGTGAAACGGGGTTGCGCATGAAAGATAACCGCGTACGCCCCAACAATCAGGTATCTAACGCCATGGGCATGGAAGGCGGACAAAAGGTCTTTGTAATCTTGGTTCATTCGGCTTGATCTCCCAACCTTTTAGCGCGTAGGCGGTCTGAATCATCTCCTCAATTGCGTCCATTCGTTCGTGGACGGGACGGCTCTGCCAGTAGCGATATTCGTCAGCCTTCATCTCGTCGAAGCTGGTGTATTTGCGCAAAATCGTGCCCATACCCCGATTGTAGCGCTTAGCGAGGCGGCAGCTCCAATGCTTGATTTGAGACGCGCAGGCTCTTTTCAGGACTCAGAAGTCTTCAGCTTTGGCGGGGACGTGACGGGGCTGGTGCCGCCCAATGTGCTGAAGCGGCTGCGCGGGCGGATGAACAAAGGGTAGTTCCATTTATAGGCGTCGAGATCGGGGAGTGCAGCAGGTTTTGACAGGTCATTGTAGTGTATGTACATTTATGAATGTATATCGAAGCGGTGGCGCAATGAAACCTACGGAACAAACCAAACGGCATGTTATTGCGAGGTACGTGGAGCCCGCGCGGTCGAAGGGCGAGAAGACCATTCAAGTAAGAGTGGGAAATGTTCAAAAGGAATTGGGTTGGACAAATCGGACTCCCTCTGTTTTTTCGACGCTGATGTCGAAGGAATTCCAGCAGGAAGCCGGCGTGGCATTGATCGAACGAATGGGCGGCCCCCGGTCTGGTGGCCCGAGCACAACCTGGCAGTTTGTTTACCGGCTCCTGGAGGAGGGCGGTCGGAACGAGCAGTCCGCACCGGCGGAGCCGAAGAAGGCCGGACTCCTGGCTCTTTATGGGATCTGTTCCGAAGGTTTCGCGGCGCTCGGCGGTGGCGAGGAGTTTTTGCGTCGGGAGCGGAACTGGGGCGCGGACGCCTGGGACAGATATGAGGCTGAGAAGCAGCTGCGGAAGAACGCCGAGGCGGCCGAGTGAGCCGGATCTATTGGGACTCGATGCTGTTTATCTACTTGCTGGAAGGGAATCCGATATTCGGCGCACAGGTTTTGCTGATGTATCAATCCATGATGCGGCGCAATGACATTTTATGCACTGGCGTCTTCACTGTCGGTGAAGTGCTCACCGGGCCGCGCAAGGCCGGTGACGCTAAGGGCATTCAGGCCATCCAGGAGTTCTTTGCCGGCAAGGAGGTCGAAGTCTTGCCATTTGACATGGAAGTTGCGGATAAATACAGCCAGATTCGCGCTCAGGAAAACGTCAGCCAACCGGATGCGATTCATTTGGCCACTGCGGCCGTTGCCGGGGTTGAGTTGTTCGTGACCAACGACAAAAAGCTTCGGACCCTCCTGGTTCCGGGAATCAAGTTCTTTGCGGATCTGGACGGCAAGCTGTATTGAACTCTGATTCCGGGGGAATTCCGTAAGCTATTACGGTGGCCGGGAGGGTGCGGCTCGCGGATGCTGAAGGAGGTCTTCAGCTTTGGCGGGGATGTGACGGGGCTGGTGCCGCCAAACGTGCTGAAACGGTTGCGTGGACGTATCAGCAAGCCCGGCGAGGACTCGGAAAATCGAGCGGTGAAGCACTGAAGGGTTCCGAGGTCAACGGAAGGGCGTTTCTCGGGGCTAATGTCTTGATGTCGCTTCAACCCCTTACTTGATGAGTGAGTCGGCATGTTTCATCAGCTGTGAGTCAAGCTCTTTGAGGATGCAGCTTTTCAATCGGGCAAGCCGGTGTTCCTCTACGCGATCTGCGGATGACTTTTGCCGAAACCGGTTGCCTGTTCAAATGCGTACGCAAGCTGCAGGACACTGAAATCCAGCTTATCGCGGCCCACGATCTGCAGGCCGACGGGAAGGCCTTCGGGTGTAAAGCCTGCCGGTACAGAGGCTGCGGGGTTTCCGGTGGCCGAGATGTACCAGCAAGCCTTCATCCAGTCGATGTAGTTGTCAAAGTGGACGCCGGCGATCTCAGTGGGATAGGGCGTGTTGACGTCGAACGGAGGCAATTGGGTGGTGGGGAGGATGAAGTATTCATAGTTCTGGAGGAAGGCCTGGAAGCGGCGCCAGAGGAGGGTATGGGCAACCTCGGCGTGGGCGATGTCCTGGCCGGTGAGCTTCATGCCTCTCTGGATTTCATCCTTGAGGGTGTCCTTGAAGGCGTCGGGGTGTTGCTGGAACATGGTGCCATAGGCGACGGCGTCTGACCATGCACGAAGAGTGCGGAAGGAGATTTCGGCGGGAGAGAAGTCGGGCTCAGCCTGCTCGACTATGCAGCCGAGAGATTCAAACGTGGCGCGATGCGCATCGACGACTGTGCGGACGCGGGGATCGAACGGCACGCCGCCGAGGTCTTTGAACCATGCGACGCGCACCCCTTTGAAGCTGCGATCGAGCGGGCGGGCGAAGAGGTCGCCGGGCTCGTTGATGGCGAGCGGCGTATTGGGGTCGGGACCGGCGATGGTGCTGAGCGAGAGAGCGAGGTCGGCCACTGAGCGGCCGAGGCATCCATTGGTGCTGAGAGTGGACCATCCCAAACCTGACCTGGGGTTGGGAACACGGCCGATGGAGGGACGAAAACCGACGACGTTGCAGAACGCCGCGGGATTACGCAGCGATCCTCCGGCATCGGATCCGCTGGCGACCGGGACCATGCCGCAGGCCAGCGCCACGGCTGCGCCGCCCGAGGAACCGCCGCAGGTTTTGCTCAGATCGTACGGATTGCGGGTTGCGCCGAAGACGGTATTGAAGGTTTGCGAGCCAGCGCCGAATTCGGGTGTGTTGGTTTTGCCGACGATGATTGCGCCGGCGCGCCGCATACGTTCGACAAGGATGTCGTCCGCGGTGGGCACATTGTCCTTGAACAACGGCGAGCCGAAGGTGGTGCGGATTCCGCGCGTATTGATAAGGTCCTTGTGGGCGACGGGCAGGCCATGCAGCGGGCCCAGCGTTTCGCCCCGCGCCTGCATTTCGTCGGCGCGTGTGGCGGCTTCGATGGCCATGTCAGCTACGAGAGTAACGATCGCGTTGACTTTGGGATTGACGCGGTCGATCTGCTTGAGGTGCTCGGCCAGGGCATCGCGTGCGGAAAGCCTCTTGGCACGAATGAGCTGAGCCATCTCGACTGCGCTGGTGAAGCAAAGCGAGGAGGCCGCGGATTGGGCTTTGAGAGACGCAATCGGGAAGAGAGAAGCCGCGGCGATTCCTGTGAGGACTTCGCGCCGGGTAAGCTTGTCTGGGATCATGTGGAAGACTTTATCATCCGAGTGCGGAATGGCAGGAGTCTGACCCGGGAAGATCGCATTCGTCCAAACCACAGGAGATGACGAAGTGAGTGAAAACCGAGCGGGGCGACTTCACCAGGTCTCGATGCCACGACCTCCTGTTCCCCATGCAAATGAGTGCGGATCGCCAAATCACTCGCCGGCTCCTGATTAGTCAAGATGGGTCGGCATATCGGCGGCAATTGCCGGAGGGCGGAACTAGCTAAGTGCGGATTGAAACGCGACCGCGTCGCGTACTTGATTTCTCAATTCTCTTGTTATGGCATTGTGCCGAGGATGAATCCTTGGCCTACCCACGCCGGTCAGTATTGGGGATCATTCCCCGTCCGCTACCCCGGTAGATCTCTGGCTGTGCGTTCTGATGGGAGGGGCGGAATCTCACATGACTTTTATCACGTGAAGCTGAACAACTCACCTGATTTTGCCGATAAGCAACCCAAGACCCGTTGGATGTGCAGGAAGCTTCGCTGAGCCGGACCGAGGCCGTGGATAGCCATGGACTTGTCGAACAATCGGGCCGTGAAGGAGTGTGCGGGAGTGCGCCTTTTACGGCTCTGCTGGCATACGCCGATGATTCAGAATGGCTGCTCGAGATGACGAAGTATGAGATAAGCGATGTCGACACATCCTCGAGTTCACAGGCGCGCAGTGCGCTGCTGACCGCAGCGGTTCTTTCGTTTGTGGGGTCGGGCGTCGGCATGTCCGCGATTGTGCAGGGAACTGTAAGCGGCAGTGAAGCAGTGTTGATTATTGTCGGCGGCGTCTATGGTCTGGGGGCAATTGTTGCACTGGTGATATGGAGACAGCTTGCGGTGCAGAAGGTGGCCGCGGCTTACGTCACCTTTTACGCTGCCTATCTTTCCGCAGGCATTCTAATCTCGCTTCTGGGCCACGGGAATCATGAAAGCATCTTCGTGTATCTCGTCTGGTTTTTCGCGCTGCTGGTCTTCAACAAGCTGGTCAATGCTCCGGCGGCGGGACGGTTATTGGCGAGGTTCATACGAATTGTACCTCTGGTTTTGGTGGGCTGCCTGTTTCAAACCGTTCTGGCTGTGTTTTCCCTCGCCACTGTATTCATTGTGGCGGCAGTCTGTCTGTGCTACCTGCTGTTTGGACAAATGCTGGACGCTGTTACCGCGTACCGGGAGACGTACATTGTGGAGCGGGAGCGGGCAGAGTCATTGAGGATTGAATCGGAGGTTCTGGAGAGCATCTCCGACTGCTTCATCTCGCTTGATTCCGAATTTCGGCTGGTGTATCTGAATGACGCGGCGTGTTTGGAATTTGCAGTGGATCGCCAGGCGGCGCTGAATCAGACCATTGTGGACGCAGCTCCTGGATTTTTTTCAGAGACGATGCTGGCAGGACTGCGAGCCGCCATGGACCGGTCGTCCGCGACCGCGTTTGAAGCGGAGCCCGCGAAGGACGTGTGGTATGAGATCCGGTGTTTTCCGCGGCGGGACCACATGTCGATTTACTTCAGGAACATTACTGAGTCGGTTCTGTCGCGGCAACGGCTTGAAGAGGCGCACGACCGGTTGAGGGAGCAGTCCGAACTACTGGACAAAGCTCAGGATGCGATTTTCGTTCAGGACATGGAGAGCCACATTCTCTACTGGAATCAGGGGGCGGAACGTCTTTTTGGGTGGACGGCGGCGGAGGTACTGGGGTTGCGCGTGGGAGATGTGTTTCAAACATCCGCGCCAGAGGTGCGCCACGCGTTCTTGTCGGTCATTCAGCAGGGAGAGTGGAGCGGCGAACTTCAAAAGAAGCACAGGGATGGCAGAGATCTGATTGTGACGAGCCGTTGCACGCTGGTGCGGAACGGCGACGGCTCGCCGCAATCGATACTGGCAATCAATACGGATATCACAGAGCGCAAAGCGGCCGATGCCCGAATCTACAACCTCGCTTTCCATGATGTTTTGACCGGGCTGCCCAACCGGGCGCTGTTGCGCGAGCGGCTGGAGAAGGCCCTGGTTTCATCCGATCGCCTGAAGAACAGGGGAGCGCTGTTACTGATTGATCTGGACGATTTCAAGACGCTCAACGATACCTCCGGCCATGACGTGGGCGACCGCCTGCTGCAGGAGGTAGCGTTGCGCCTGAATTCCTGTATTCGCGGATGCGGCACCGCGGCACGGCTGGGGGGAGACGAGTTTGTGGTGTTGATGGAAGGACTCAGCCCGGATTCGGATATAGCCATTCGCGAAGCAAGGTTGATAGGCGAGGTCGTGGTGCACGCGTGCCGGCGGCCTTATGTATTGCTGCACCAGGTCTACGAAGGCACAGCCAGTGTCGGGGTGACGCTGTTCAAGGGGGCGGCCGATACGGGCGAAGAATTGTTGAAGCGCGCAGATCTTGCCTTGTATCGGGCGAAGGCTCAAGGGAGAGACAGCCTGTGCTTTTTTGATCCCGGAATGGAATCGGCTGCGGCTTCTCGTGTGGCGCTGCTGGCAGATTTGAAGAGCGCATTGCATGCCGGGGAATTTGAGTTGCACTACCAGCCGCAGGTGAATACGACGCACAAGGTTGTGAGTTGCGAGGCGTTGCTGCGGTGGCGGCATCCGCTGCGCGGGATGGTGCCCCCAGATGAGTTCATTCCCCTGGCTGAGGCGGATGGGCTGATCGTCGATCTGGGCTATTGGGTGTTGGACACAGCCTGCGAACAACTGGCGGCATGGGCGCGAAAGCCGGAGATGCGGGAGCTCAGCATGTCAGTGAATGTAAGCATTCGCCAGTTTCTGGATTCGCGCTTTGTGCAATTTGTGGAGAGGTCACTTTCCCTGTCGGGAGCCGATCCGCGGAAACTGAAGTTAGAGATTACGGAAAGCTTCATGATGGAACGGGTCGACGATGTGATTCACAAGATGGCAGAGCTGAAGAGAGAGGGGGTCGGTTTTTCCATGGACGATTTCGGGACCGGCTATTCCTCTCTTTCGCAATTGAAGCGGCTGCCCCTGGACCAATTGAAGATTGACCAGAGTTTTGTGCGCGACGTGACGACGGGTGTGATGGACGCTTCGATTGTGCGCACAATTATTGCGCTGGGAAAGAGCCTGAACCTGGCCGTGATTGCCGAGGGAGTGGAAACAGAGGAACAGCGAAAGTTTCTGGAGGAACAGGGCTGCCTTGCGTATCAGGGCTACCTCTTCAGTCCAGCACTGCGGGCATTGGAGTTTGAAGCGTTTGCGGCAGGAGTTCACCCGGAGAAGGAAATGGCCGACGTTTGAGGGTGTGCGCGGCAGGTCGTCAGGGAGAGAACTTCAGGTTTTAAAAAAATACTTTGAATGATTTGCGGGCTCGCTCACGGTAGTGTTGATGTCCCGCGTCTGGATTTACCGCCGGGACCTCTCCCAGGCCCTACACGAATCCACCTTTGTCCCCGGAGGCTTCCCCGTGAAATACATTGCGCAGCCGCAGTACATTGAGAATTCTGTCAAGATTTTCGAATTGCCCGCTCCGGTGGGCGCCACCCCGTTTACGACGCTGGGGCCGAACTGGAGCGCGGACATTCTTGCGCTCACTGGCAACCCGAATGAGGTGGACGGAAACTACTATGGACCGAACAGCGCCCTGGTTTACGAGGACCACTCCGGCGTTTCCACGACGCACTACCTGTTTGTGGCGTTTACCAGCCAGACGGGGAACGGTGCGGTGAGCGTGTTTGACCTGGGTGCGATATTGAAGGCGCCTCCCGCGCCTGGCGCAGTGCCGGTGGAGTTGCAGGGCGCATTGAGTGTTCAAGGAAATCCGGTTGGCATGGCGATTCAGCCCGGCACAGGCAATCTCTATGTCGCAAGTGGCGTGGGAGCGGGCGCCGGGATCGTTACCGCATTCAGCCGGAAGCCGGGAGCTGCGGGGACGTATGACACATGGGGGACGGTGGGGTCGCAGGTGCTGACCGAAACGAGCAATGCGATTGCTGGAATCGTTTCGAACCTTGCCTTCGATCGCCATGGAAATTTGTGGCTGACCACGTTCGATGGCGGCGGGAATTTTCTCTGCTGCCTTCCGACGACAGCGGCCAATCCGAGTGCTCCGCCCAGCCCTGGAACGTATCTCAAATTCCAGAATGCTCCGACGGGGACAGCGGGTGCCCAGCTTCCGAGCACGCAACTGTCGACGCAGGTTCCACCGTTTCTTCCTGCGCTGTATCCATTTTCCGGTCCGGAGGGAATCGCTTTTGATCCGGCCGGCAACCTGTGGCTGGCAAACAACAATGAAGAGTATCTGGACGATGTGAATCCGAAGACCGGCGGCGCGGGAGGCGGCTCTCTGCTGATGATCAGCGGCGCATGGCTCGATAGTCTGATCTATCCCTTGCTCGACTCGACGGCCAGTGCCGGTGGATTGGACATAACCACGGCAACGACGTTCAACGGAAAATCTCCGGTGACCACTTACTACCTGAACGAGGCCGCGCAATTCGGAGGGCTGTGTTTCGACGGCTATACGCTGTACATCAACGACGAGAACAACTACGAAACTTCAAGCGACCCGGTTGTATGGAAGTGCGATACGAGCTATGTGGCTGGTCCCGGGAACCCGAACCTGGCGAATTTTCAGGCTTCGCTGGTGTGGACGAATGTGACGACGACCTATGAGGGCAACGGCTCGATGTCGATTTTCAATTACCCTTATTCGAATCCAACGCTGACGATTCGGGATGTAGGGGGCGTGGCTGGCGATGTGGGGAGTCAGCCGGATTCCGCGGTTCCCGGCGGCAGCGGAGGCGTGCTGTGGGAGAGCCCGGACATCCTGGTGAGCAATACGAGCGCTGCTCCAGCGGGTGTTACCTATCTCACGCCGGTGAAGCTCAGCACTAATCCCGCAACTCCGCCGTTTGGAACGACGGGCACTGTGGACACGGGCAGCGACGCATACATCAGCGTGCGGGTGAGTAATTTTGGATCCACAGATTCGACGGGGACGGAGATTCTGAAGGTGTACTACGGGTTTGCGAGCACGGGCTTGGACTGGCCGGCACCGTGGGATGGTTCGATGTTTTATGGGGGCTTTGCGAATCTTCCGCTCGGCGGGGTGATTGGGGAGACGCAATTGCCGGTGATTCCTGCGGGGACGGAAATATACGCGCAGATTGTGTGGCCGGGAAACGAGATACCCAACCCGAATAACTATCTGGCTGCAGCCGGGGGCTCGATTGGACAAGCCGGACATTTCTGCCTTTTGGCCAGGGTTGAATCGACCTCGGTTTATCCATTTGAGATGTGCTTTCCGGAGGAGGTTGGAGGCGTTTCCACTCCGTTCGCGCTGCATGACAACGTGTATAACAACAGCGCCATCGGCTGGCGGAATATCGCCATCACGCCGGCTGCGGGCGGAGTGACGGTTGGCCCCTATTTCAAGCTGCACGTGCTGGGGGCGAATTATGGAGGGGCGGGCAGGCTATTCAGCTTCGGTTTACAGACACTGAACCGCGAAGGCGAAGTGGCACGGATCAAGGGCACAGCCGTTGTAAAGGCTGAGGGAAGAACGCTGGAGAGGCTGCTGGCCACGGAGTTTGAGGCACATCGGTTCAACCATCTCGGCGAAGGGCGGTTCGAATGGCTCGACCCGGAACGAGGGATGGGGAAGATTCATTTGCCTGCGCAGGAACTGCTGCCATTTGCAGTGGAGTTTACGCCCGAGGAGGAAGTTCGCGATTTTGCGGTGCGCGTGATTCAGTATCTGCATGTGGATGGGGTGGAGAAGATTTTCGGCGGACAGACGTTTGTTTTCGGCACTGTAAAGGGGTTTTCCGGGCACGAGAAACGGGATTGGAGATGGTGAAGAAGGGCAACGCGTAGGGTGTGGAGCTTAAGAGGCTTGACTTGGTCGGAGGGTAGCTTTCGGCTTGCCGGGATTGGTTTGGTGGCGGGGTGCGGTGCGCGGCAGGTACATCTTCGCGTGGTGGTTCCTCATCCAACTGAGAGAACCGAAAAGAGGAAGCACCCATGTCTGAACACCACGACGCGCCAAAGGGCCAAACGGCCCACGCTATCCATGAAGATCACGCGGTCAAGGGGCCGCACAATCCCAAGGAAATCAATCCGAAACTGGCCTCCGACATCGCATATTGGTCAAAAGAGCTTGGAGTGACCGGGGACAAGCTGCACGAGTTGATTCGCAGCCATGGAACGCATGTGGACAAGGTGCGCGCGGCGTTGTAACAGCTGGCGAGATGAAGAAGCAGGTCCTTCGACTCGCTGCGCTTGCTCAGGATGACAAATATTTGTAAAGCGCGCGGCTCTGGATTTGTAGGAAGTCCTGCGCGGCGGACTTGGGGAATGGCGCGAAATCTGTAAAGATAGAAAGCGCTATGACAGTGACTGCACCTTCTCAAGTATTTGCCGACCGGATTGGCCGGATTGAGGTTTCCGCAACCATGGCAGTGGCTGCGGAAGCTGCGAAACTGCGCGCTCAGGGCGTTAACCTGGTGGATTTCGGGGCAGGGGAACCGCATTTTCCCACTCCTCGACACATCAAGGACGCGGCTATTGCGGCGATTGACGCGAATTTCACTCGCTACACCGTGGTGCCGGGAATTCCGGACGTGCGGAAGGCGATTGTGGAGCGGCACGCGTGCGACTTCGGCTCTGACTATGGGCTGGATGAAGCGATTTTCACGACCGGCGGGAAGCTGGCGCTCTTTAATACGATCCAGGTGCTGGTGGACCACGGGGACGAAGTGATTTTGCCTGCGCCGTACTGGGTGAGCTTCAAAGACATCATTCAGTATGCGGGTGGCAAGGTGGTGATCCTTGAGACCAGCGAGGCGGAGAGCTTCCGCATCACAGCCGATGCGATTGAGAAGGCGATTACGCCGAAGACGAAGGCGATTATTTTGAATTCGCCGTCGAACCCGGCGGGCAGCGTGGTGAGCGCGTCGGACCTGGAACGGATTGTGCACCTGGCGCATGAGCGCGGGATTTTTCTGCTGCTGGATGAGTGCTACGTGTACCTGAACTATGCGGGCAAGCCGGTGAGCGGTGGGTCGTTTACGTGGGCGAAGGAGCATATTGTGATCCTGGGTTCACTGTCGAAGACGTACTCGATGACCGGCTGGCGCGCGGGGTATGCGCTGGCACCGAAGGCCGTGGTAGCGAATTTGAGCAAGCTGCAGTCGCAATCGACGTCGAACGCGACCAGTTTTGTGCAGAAGGCGGCGATTGCCGCTCTGGCGGGGCCTCAGGATTGCGTTTGCGAGTTCAGGGCGGAGTTTATCGGGCTGCGGGATTATATGCTGACCAAGCTGAAGGAGATTCCGGGGCTGACCTGCACTACGCCGGAAGGCGCGTTCTATGTGTATCCCAACATAGGAGCGTTTCTGGGCAAGGGCGGAGTGCGGACTGCGACGGAGTTGGCGACGCGGCTGTTGCATGAAGGACACGTGGTGACGGTGCCGGGCGAGGCGTTTGGAACGTCGGAGCATGTTCGCATCTCGTACCCGGTGACCCGGCAGAATATCGACGAAGGAACACGGCGCATGGGCGAGTTCCTGGCCAAGCTGGGATAGCGTCCGAACTCGGCGATTCGATTGGGTTTGCGACAAAGTGTCGCACGTCACTGGGCAAACATAGCTTCAGTGGATTAGGATGTGTTTTCCATGTCGAAGCCAATCGATTTTCGCCCTGTGATACTCGCCGGTGGTAGCGGCACCCGATTCTGGCCGCGTTCGCGGCGTGCACGCGCCAAGCAAGTTCTCGCGCTGGATGGCGAGAGGTCCATGATTCAGCAAACCGTGGAGCGGTTGAAGCCGCTGGCCGGGATCGAAAAGATCTGGGTAATCACGAATGAGTATCTCGCTCATGAGATTGTCGATCAACTGCATGGGGTGCCCGCGCAGCAGATTGTTCAGGAACCCGTGGCGCGGAATACGGCGCCGGCGTGCGGGCTGGCAGCGTTCCTGATTGAGCGGGAGAATCCCAATGCCGTGCTCGGTATTTTTCCGTCAGATCACGTGATTGCGGATGAACCACGGTTTCTGAAGGCGCTGCAGAAGGGCATTGCGGTGGCCGCGGCCGGGGACAACATGGTGGTGCTGGGCATTGAGCCTACGCGTGCGGAAACCGGTTACGGCTACATTGAGACGGGCGACTATACGGCGGACGACTCCGCGCTGCACGTGCGGCGGTTTACCGAAAAGCCCAACCAGAATCGCGCGGAAGAGTTTGTAGCCGCCGGAAATTACTACTGGAATTCGGGGATGTTTCTGTGGTCGGCGAAGACGCTGGCGAACGCGGTGCGCGAGCACTTGCCTGAGACGGCGCCGCTGCTGGAGAAAATCGCGGCGGCGTACGGAACGGACAAGTTTGAAGAGGTTTTCCACGAGCTCTATCCAAAGTGCGAGAACATTTCAGTGGATTACGCCGTGCTGGAGCCTCGGTCGGCCAAGGGCGAGCATTTGTCGCACCTGTATTGCCTGCCGGCGGAATTCAGCTGGAATGACCTGGGATCGTGGGCTTCACTCTACGAGTACCAGATGGAGACCCGGCTGCGCGGCGATGGCGAAGGAAACGTTTCCGAGACCGACGGGCACATGGCGATTGACGCGGCCAACAACTATATCTTCAGCCCGAAGAAATTTGTGGCGCTGGTGGGTGTGGAGAACCTGGTGATTGTGGATACCGAGGATGCGCTGCTGATTGCGCATCGGGACCATTCGCAGGACGTGGGCAAGATTGTGAAGGAACTTGGACTGTCAGGGCGGACGCAGCTGATTTAAGAGCAGTGGTTAGTGATTAGTGATCAGTGGTCAGTCAAATGCTCGATCCTGCCTTCTCTTATCTGCGAGCGCGGGTTATGGCTCTAATTCCGCTGAGGATGCATTCCAGGCCGAAGTCCAGGCTGGTTCCTATGGACTCGGCGAATCCGCCCGCTTCAACGGCTGCCGCCAGCGCAGGGTAGCTGTCCCGGTACTTTCCAAGCCGCATCGCCGGTTCCCATGAGGACGAACGACCTCTGGCCTGAGCCTGGGCGAATTCGGCACTGCTGCGAATGTGGCCGATGAGCACAAGGAACGCTCTGTGCTGTTCGCGGGGGCTCAATTCAGTGCGGCTGAGCACGGTGTAGGCAACATCCATCCATCCCAGTTCATTCTGCCCCAGCTTTCGTCCGGGCGT
>Ga0302197_10000478_pt1 | contig 40415 bp, 31 predicted proteins | sample II_Bog_N2_1_FD_193526 | JGI IMG/M metagenome (GOLD analysis project Ga0302197, IMG submission 193526) | Peat permafrost microbial communities from Stordalen Mire near Abisko, Sweden - II_Bog_N2_1 | ecosystem: Environmental > Terrestrial > Soil > Wetlands > Peat | place: Sweden: Abisko... | reverse complement strand
ACCCGTATGCCAGACGCAAGGCATTCAGCCACTCTGTGCTGTGGAATACCGATGAGGCTGGGTGCCCTTCGACCAGCTGACGCCAGCGCTCATCTCGCAATGGATCAAGTACAAACAAACTGCTCGGCTTCACGCGCTGGATTTTGCCGAGAGCGCCCGCTCGCGCTGAGGCCTCGAAACACGATCATACGCCGCCAACAGAGACGGGACGGAGTGCTGCCACGCCAGCCTGGTTTCGATTCGCCGCCGGCCGAGTTCTCCCATCGAGACCCGCAAGGCTTTGTCGTCCATTAAGGCAGCCAGCTTGGCGGCGAAGTCCTGGTGATCGTTGGGAGAGGCATACGAGGCGGCGCCTTCCGCGCTGAAACGGGTCTCGGGAAGATCGAACGCGACAATGGGTTTTCCGGCAAGCATGTATTCCATGATTTTTACAAATGTTGATTTGTCATTGTACTGGTTGGATGGCTCCGGAGCCACGCAAATGTCGGCCGTCGACAGATAGCGGAAATAGGTATCCAAGTCGCTTACCCAGCCGACAAACCAGATATTCTCCTCGATCCCAAGTTCTTGCGACAGTTTCTTGATATCCGGCAAAGCATCGCCATCTCCGATCACGACGCACAGGAAGTCGGTTCTGCCCAAATCGCGGCGCAGGCTGTGCAATGCTCGGCACAGGTAGTCGAGTCCATCTTGATATCCGGTGATTCCGGCAAACGCGATAATGTTGCGGGATCTCTGGCGCAGCTCCTCGTCGACTCGCAAGGCTTGAAGCTGTTCCAGTTCCGGGCCGTTCCGCACCACGGTTACTTTTGTCTCCGGCTGCCGGCCGCGGCTGGTGGCAACTTCTCGGTACGATTCGTTGGTAACGATCACATGGTCGGCAAGTTTGTAAGAGAGCAACTCTAACCATAGCTGTAATCTTAGAAGCACCGCACTCGAGCGAGAAAATCGAGCAACATAGAGTTCCGGGCTCAGATCGTGCTGATCGTAAATGATGCGTTTACCTAGCATCTTATAAACTGCGGTGACCGGAACCAGACAATCGGGTGGATTCGCGATATGAACGATGTCAAAACCCCGGGTAAACCATACATACGCTGTGAGGACGGCAATGGCGAGTGTGGCGTAGGCGTATTCCAGAAAATACCCAAGAGTGCCGGATGAGAACGAGAGGTGAGGGAATCCATACACCGTAACGCCTTCGATCTGCTGCCGGGACGGCCATCTGCCGAACTCCGGACTGATTACCGATACCTCATATCCATTCCTCGTAAGCGCTCGAGCCTCTTTGCTCACTCGAGCATCTCGCAGATAGCTGCAATTCTCCAGAATCATGAGAACTCGATTGGGTTGCCGATTCATCAGTGGGCGGGTCGGTCGGGTATACCTGCTAACGCGGCGCTTTCTCAGGTCTGAAAATAACGACGAGTGCGCCTGGATTGTCGTGCAAACGCTTCTCGACCATCACGAAGTTGTTCTCCACGATTTCGACGATTTGCAGGTCTTTTTCATTTCCACCGCCCGACAACCTGACGATGAAGACACCCGTTGCCGACAGGTGTCCCGAGTAACTTTCGAGCATGGGTTGGATCTTGCGCACCGGCACATAGTAGAGCGAGTCTCGGAACAGAATGACGTCGTAGTGCCCGGCCGGAACGTAGTGGGAGAAATCGGATTGCTGGAAATGATTCTTCTGCCCTCGCCCAGCTTCCTTCGACCTCTGGGCGGCCTTCGCGATCGCCACATCGGAGATATCCACTCCGTTGTAGTCCCGATAGCTGTCAAACGCCAGTTCAACGGCTGTACTTCCCGAACCGCATCCAAGGTCCAGGATGCTGCCTTGGGCAGCGTATTGTTCGACCCACGGATAGACACAGTCTCCCGCCGTTCTCTCAAGACAGTCCCAGCGGCCACTGGCAAACTCGGCGTTCCAGAGAGCGCTCTTGATTTTTGGGGTGCCATAAGCCTGCAACAGCCAGCGCACTGCACCTCGTACTTTGCCAGTCAATCCCATGAAAAGCTCAAGATTACGGTCTTCCTAACATCTCTTCTTCGATGACGACGCGGCGTCTGATTCCAAGTGAGCGCGCACCACGTCGACTGGGGCAGGCACTAACTCCCTCACATCCGTTTATGTGGCCGCGGTTTTCGCCTCGGCAGCTGGCGCGGCAACCACCGGGTTGTTCCTTGAATATCTGCGCCAAGGCAACATTTCAAGCAACAACCCTCGAAACTGCACCAGGGGCGCCATCCCACCGTGGAGGACGGCAACCGCAGTCAGATACAGGGTTCCCAGCAAAATAGAGTCCGTCACCATGCGGGTAAGAGCTCCAGCCGAGCCCGGCATTCCCACAAACACCGGCACGCTTCTGAGGATCAGAGCCGATGCGCCACCCGCAAGCAACGCCGCCAGAATGTATTTCCAGACGGCGGCAATCACGGGACGAACGCCGAAAGCGATCGGGTTTCCGGCATACCAGAAGGCGGGAATGGTGAGAATCCAGAACGAGAGCGTCCAGGCGGCAGCGATGCCCGCAGGTCCCCAATGCAGTCCAAGTAGAAACAACGCGGCGGTAACGACAAACTCGACCACCACCCAGCGGAACCAGCGGTGCGCGGTTCCGATCGAGAGATGAAGCCAGCCGTGCGTGTTGTAGATCAGCATGATGCCCACGCCCGGCCCGAAAAACATGAAAATTCGTCCGGCAGGCGCCCACGCCGGCCCCAATACCAAAAGGATCACGTCTTTGCCGATGAGAGTAAGATCTGCGCCGACACCCATTCCCACAAACGCCGTCACGGCCAGTATGCGGAGAAAATAGCGCCGGTACTGCTCCGAGCCGCGGTGCAAGCGGCTTAAGGCGGACACGGCGACCGACGTCAGTGGCGAAGAAAGCTGGCCGGCGGGAAGCAGAAATAAATCGTAGGCTTTCTTGTAAAAGCCCAGGGCGCTGGAACCAAATCGCCAGCCCACTAGGAGATTGTCCGCATTTCTCGCAAAGTAATTGAAACTGAATCGTCCATAGATGTTGAGCGCGAACCGCACCATCTCACCGGTCCCGGGCACGCGGCGAGGCAAACCCGGAATCCAACGGCACTGGACCCACGCTCCGATTGCCACCATCGCCGGCACGGTCAACGCTCCCGCCACCAGCGCCCAGTATCCAAAACCGGCAAAGCCGAGCGCGATCGCAACCAGCAAAGCGCCGGCGCGCGCGGCGATGTCGTTGATCGACACGGTGGAAAAACGCATCGCCCGCTTGAGGAGCGCGAGGTGTTGCACCGCAATGCTGCTGAGAAAAATTGCCGGGGACATGGCAATCGTGACGTGCGCCACCTTGGCGTCGCCATAAAATCGCGCCAGCAGCGAACCCGACGCTGCGAACCCGACCGTCAGCAAGCCACCCATACCGAGGTTAATCCAGAATAGGTTGCTGACCAGCCAATGGTTGATTTCTTCGCGCTGCTGGATGGCCTCGGTAAATCCGTTCAATCCAAAGTTGGTCAGCAACAGGTTGAAAGTGGTGACCATCGCTACCAGGCCGAAATCGGAGGGCGTCAACAGGCGAGCCAGTACCACCGTCGAGATCATCTGAACGACAAAGCCGAGCCCTCCCGCCAGCAGAGTGGACCCCGCTCCCCGGACCGCGAGTTGCCGCATCTCGCCTTGGTCAACGGCGGGCCGGAAACTCCCGCTTGCGTCAAACGGTCTCAAGATCGCTCCCAACCAGTCTCGGCTTCGGCATTAAAGGTAGGCACGGCGCGAACGCCGGAACCAGAGTAAACATTTTGTTCTGCTTCAGTGAAAGGGGCGCGAAAGGGAAGACAATCCAGGAATCAATCGATCGGACATCCAAAAGATCAAAGCCACGAAGTACCTTCAACTCCGCGGGGGATCGTGCATTCGACTAACAACGAATGTTCGCATCCGTAGCCCAACGCCCACGGGTGCGCTGGATCAAATCAGTGGACGACGGTAGTCAGATTGGTCGGAGCAGGCACCTGGCTCGACGTGTAGCAACTACCGGCATCAAAGGTCAGGGGCGAAGTGGAGTACCCGTTTGCGGGCCCCGTCATCTGGCTGTAGTAACAGGCAGCTGCTGGAATATTGTAGGAGAAGCCGCCCGGGCCAGTACCGCCTGTCACGTCCGGCCCGATCGGCGGATATACGTTCGATCCGAACCAGGACGGCTTGGAAGCCAGGTAAAGAGATGGCGGCAGCGTTTGGCTGGCAGGGGTAGAATTGCCGGCCAGCGCAGTCGACCCACTGCCAGCCGCCGAGGGTGCGGATTCGGCGCTGTTGAAGCGGACGGCGGCATTGACGGTATCGTAATTCCCCCAGCGCATCAGAGTGGAAGAGACCAGGGGATCCGATGAGATATTGGAAGCCGTTCTGCACTCTGTTCCGGCGAACCCCATGTTGTAAATCGAGGTATCGCAGTTCGTCGAACCGCTGGTGATCTGGTAATTATTGTGGTACCCGGCCGTGCCGAGGACGCTGCCAATTACGTTAAAACCACGGCAACCTTGCTGCAATGCCACCGCGAAGGAATTCTGCGTGGAGAGCGAGTTGCCATTATGCCCTTGTCCACTGACACGATCGCGGAAAAACGTCACCAGGTTGCTCGTTCCCCACGTGTTGTCGCAGTAAATCGAGCCTTCCATCTGATTGCCTTCCCAGAGGTTCATCTGCGAACCGGCATTGTGCGACGCATAGCTATTCTGTTGCCAATTCGAGTCCGGAGTATAGAAATCGTTGATCGAGAAGTTGTAGCCAATCACGTTCCCTTCTCCGGAGTTGAACATCACGGGCGTGGAGACCATCTGGAATATATCGTTCTGTACGAGTACGTCGGAGGAAACGAAACTCTCCACGCCATAACTCACACTGGCGTGATTTTGGCTCGTGAAAAAGTAACTATCCTGGACGTTGTCGTGGGTCGACTGGTATAGCCATACGTGATTGCGATTCCCATCCTGCGAATTCACGTTTTCGACCCAACACGAATCGCAGTCATAGAGAAAGACGCCGGCATCGGCGGAATTACTGTTGGCGTAGTTCACCGTCAAGTTCTCAAGGCCGACACTGGAGATGCGGTTTGTCCACCAGGCTCCAGGAGACTGCGCGGAGCGCCAATTCGTAGCTTTCAACGGAGGCGTAATGCCAACCGTGTACGGTCCCGCACCCGATCCGGCAAGGCTGGTGATGGTCACCAATTGCGTCTGACTGCGGGTTGCGCCGCTGATCTGGCGGCCATCGGCGTCACCCGTTCCCCCGGACTGGCACGAGTTCGAAGAACCGTTGTAGTAATCGCAGAGGAACACTCCACCCGTATCCTCGGCGGTTCCTTTGCTGGCTCCGTCATTGGCTTGGTCGAGGATGATCACTTGTCCGACTGCCAGGGCGGGGGTGGGCGACGAACCGCAACTGCTGAGCGTGATGGACGTTGTTCCCTGCGCATACCCTGCGGTCCAGGAACACTGATTCGATCCCGAGGGCGGAAGCACGGCGCTCGAACCGATGTACATATAGTTATTGCCGGGCATGGCGCAGATGTTGCCGCCATTGCCACCACAAGATGAGCCGGACACACCGGAGAAATTCACTGTGGTCGAGGTTGGGCCCGAGCCTCGCAAAACTACGTTGGACTGATTGATGGTGATTCCAGACGTCAGTTTAAACGTTCCCGAGCCGAGCAAAACGTAGGTATTCGGGCCACATCCCGCGATCTGCGAGTTGATTTGAGCTGCGGTCGCACCTGCGCCAATCGCCGGGCCGCATTGGGTCCATGACGCATCGGGGATGCCGCCGGGGATGCCAGCCACCGTCCAGTCCACGGCGCGGCCTGGGCTGAGAATGCCGGACCAAAGCTGCGCCTGGCCGCGAACCGACGCACCAACGATGAGAAGGACAAGGACAGAGAGAAAAAGTGGGGGATTTTTTTTGTGCATTTTCGTATCTCGGCTCGTTTCGGCGCCGCAACTTGTTTGGGCTCGGAACCATGATGCCAAGAGCCTGTCGTTGCGGCAGGCCCAACTCTCATCATCGAGCCGAACTTCTTGATCTGATCGGCGCCTGCTGTAAGTCTATGTCTTCGCCGACTGGATGCAAGACACAGAAGTACATACGCAACCGCACGCCGGTCTCCCCCGCCCATGACCGACTGGACAACCAATGGCTCGGACCCTTTGCTTGCGGCAAGTTACACTCCCTCTTCCTCGCGGTGTCGCGTGGTCCGCTTTGGCCCGAATGGCAACGAAGGGCCGCGAATCCGCGCCTATCCCGTGGAGACTTGCTCCGAGCGCGGCACGCTGACTGGGGGAAGCATCTCAAGCGCAGCGGCCACTTTCCGAGGCTTCGCCCTGATCCAGCCTCCGGGAACCGAGATGGTCGCCAGCAGAAAGCAGATCCAGATCGGGTTCAGCGTTCCGAACGCCGATTCCGTGAAGTTATAAGCGACCGCGACGACAAAATACGCCAACCGCAATTTCCCTTCCTCGGCGTTCCGGCGGAACGACGCAACGACCGTGCGGTACCCAGTAACCAGTACGATCCCAAACAGTACGATCCCCAGCCAACCCAAGCTCAGGAATAATTCGATATACCCGTCGTGCGCCTCGCGAGGATGCCACCAGTAAAGGCTCCAGACCCTCTCCAGTCGCGCCCCCAGCCAGAAGCTTTCAAAGCCGGTGCCGAACACCGGATTCCCCGCCATGCCCAGTACAAGTTTCCAGATGTCGGTCCTCCCGGTGAGCGTCGGATCCCGCCCCATGGATTGCAGGACGCCGGAACCCAGGTCGAGGAAGAGGGTGCTCGCCGACACGGACACAATTGCGATCATCATGCAGTGGACGATCCAAGGCTTGTGGGCGACTATTCGGAGGCTAACACCCATCATGAGAGCGCTGGCCAGCAAAAAGCACGACAACGAGGTCATCGAGTCGGCCATCCAGAACAGCCACAGAGTCATGGCCAGGCAAGCGCCGAGGGCTAAAAGCCGTTTCCTCCGGGCCGCGGGCGGGCCGCTGCGCCAGACGGCGATCAAGCGCCATACAATCCCCAATCCCAGAATCAGGCACAGGCGTCCGAGTTCGTTCTTGTTGGTCGCGACGCCTGTATAGTACGGCGTCCAGGTCCACGGGTGATATCCACGTCCCAGGTCGGGATAAAACTTGATAAACAGCACCGACAGGGGCATCAGGAGAAAGGCCGTCCACGTTAAGGCGCGCTTGATGGCGGCATACCGGTCGCGATCGGTCAGGATGATCAGGACCATGACAAAATCACCCAGCGACTTGATCCACCGTTTGAAGGCGACGTCAGGGTAGTCGGACCAGCCGATACTCACGGCACAGTAAAGAGAAAATACGACCAGCGGCCAGTTCGCCCGCAAGACTCCCAGAACTTCTTGCCTTCTCCTCGCCAGTACAATCAACCCTGCCAGGAGCAAGCTACTGTATACAGCTCGATCGAACGGATCGCCTTCGGTATACGATGAGGCCGCCGAAGACGTATCGCTGACGGAGGCACCTTGCAGCGTGGCAATCCACTGCCCGACGCTGCGCGAACCGGCGATGGACACCCAGAGAATCGCAATCCATAGCGCCTTGGAGGTGCGGGCTTTCGGATCCCGATCCAGAAAAAACAGTCCCAGGATTCCCGCAACTACAACGAGCGCGGCAAGACCCGGGGGCACTTAGCGTCTCCCTGCGACGGTTTCGATGTGGAAAAGCGTCATTCCGAGTCCAGGAACTGACGGTGAATCAATTCCAAGGTCAGCAATTTATGAATCGCGCTGGTGTGATTGCGGTTCCCTTTGAGATGGCCGCTCACAATCTCTTCCACGCCTTTGCGTTCCAGGTACGGACGGGACAGTGTTCTCGAATCGAGCAGCATCTCGCGAACGTAATTCGCCAGCGTATCCCGATACCAAACTCGAAAGTGGTAAAACTTGTGTCGACCGAGAAAAAGGCGCTCCAAGTGGAGGGGTGAAAGCGCGTGGTCGATTTCCGCCACCCACTGCGGCATGCCATAGTCGTAGGCGTATTCGGCTTTGAAGGTAAACTCCAGATATCCTCGGGCCGCCGAAGCGAGGAACCGCGAACCATTTCCTCCGACCCCGCGATCCGTACGGAGACGACGGAGGTTCGGGTCGCCATCCGCAATCAGACGCAGGGAAATATCATTGCTCGTCAGAACCGACTGCGGCGCGCGAAACACTGTGCGCACGAGATCGTTATCCAGATATGGAGACCGCAGGGTCAGTTGAGTTTGTTCGAGAGCAAGCAGGCCGTAGTGATGCCACGGAGCCTGCCGAAACACGGCGAAAGAAAGCGGATGTCCCTGAATCAGCCGTCCATAGGTCTCGCTGGCTCGGTCAACGTACGAAAGAAGTTCGGGACAAAACACTCCGGGAGTGGGCGGTCCCGGCTTAAAGGCCCGTACCCGCCGGAGCACCTCGCCGCCATAGTTCCCCGTCATTCGAACCGGCGCGATGGCGGCGGCCCGTTCGTTCACATAAAGATCCGGCGCGTGGCTTAAATCCATGCACCCGTCGGTCAGGTACACCGTGCGCTCGGCATAATGGGAGAACCGAGACAGGAACTCCCTGCCGACCGGGATCACCTGGTGCGTTTGCCCGCAGGCACTCGCCACTTTGCGTGCCAGCCTGACATCCTGACAATCGCGGAACATGCCCCCAAAGGAATAACAAGGCAGCGATCCCGGCGCGGCCTTACGCCACGCCATGATCATCCGCGTGTCCAGCCCGCCGGTCAGCGACATCCCGAGCGGTTCACGGGATTCGAAATGACGCGGCAGATTCTCGGTAAAGACTCCCCGCAGCTGCTGGTAATAGCTTTCGGGATCGAGAGGAGTCTGGTCTTCCCACTCTTGCGGCTGAAAGTAATTCCATTTCTGCTCCACGGTTCCGTCGCGAAACACCCAGTTCGAAGCCGGTGGAAGCACCTGCATGCCCTGGAACAGTGTTTTGTTCTCGAGCACGCAACCGCAGGAGATGAACTCGCCCACTGCTCTGGGATCGGCGGTCCGCAACTCGGGACGCACCGCAAGAATCGCTTTCGCTTCCGCCGCGAAATAAAAGGCTTCTTTCGATTCGTGATAGTAGATCCGGTGCATCCCGTACCGGTCGTTAAACAGCGTGGCGGTTCCGGCGTTTCGGTCGATCAGCAATCCGTGAAATCTTCCGTTCAAGTCAGCCAAGAAGGAGGGATCATCTTCATAGAGGTGAACCAGGTAGGATGGGCCGTCGGGCTGAAAGCAATGCCCTTTTTCTTGCAGGCGGCGTGCGGTGCCAGGGGGCGGGAAGTTTTCCCCGGAAAACACCAGCAAGACATCGCCCTTTTCGCTGGCCAGTGGCATTCCGTCGGCGAACGAATTCCGGCGAACTACCCAGCCCAGGTAGACCCCAAGCTGCTCATCCACCAAAGTTCCAGAGGTATAGAAGGACTCGTGCTGAAGGCTGGCCAGCATCTTCAGCAACTGAGGCTCCGCCTGCGACCGCGGCAGTTTGGTGATCAGTCCAACAATTCCGGGCATGGTCGTTTCTCTTACGAGGCTTCGACCGCGGAGTGGAGTTTACGGCTGTACCACGAACTGCGAAACTGCCGCAATCTCGCCGCAACAGGCTTCGGGAGCTGATCCATGAGCTTGTGATGCAGGCCGAACTTCAAGGCAATCTTCCCTAATGGAGTCAGTGGGACATAATAGCGAGGCAGGTCGACGCGCTCGAAGCCATTAATTTCCTTGAAGTTTGTGAGACTATCGCCTTCCTTGTTGCCGTACACGAAATTCTGATACATCAGAAAGGGAATTCCACGATCGGCACAGGCGCGGACCGCGTGGGCAATCAGAGCGTTGGTTGGCGCTTTGTCGCGATGGCGAACCATCGCCACGATGTTCATCAAGCTGGCCTGGGTGCGGGTTTCATCGATCATCATCTTCACAAAACCAATCAGCTTGCCTTCGAAGAAAGCGCCGATAAAAACGCTGCGATCCAGAAATGTCGCCGCCTCCCTGCGCACGGTCGCGACGTCCTTGCCATAGTGCACATTTGGTTTCCCCTGCCGCACAGTGGTCTCGTTGTACACCTCCCAGATGCCCTCGACCAGGGAGTCGTCGAACGGCGCTTCCCGCAGCGTCACACCTCGTTTTTCCGCCTGCCGGGCGCGGTTGCGCGGGAAGGAGCGGATCTGCTTGTTCCACCAGTTCTCGAATGTCGAGACCGGCAGTATGGCTAGGTTATCCATTTCCATGTGATAGCCGTACTTCGGCGCCTTGTCGGGCATGATCTGCATGAATGTAAAAAGGTCGATTCTTCCTTTGGCCTTGCGCAGTTCCGCCGACAACGATTCCGGCGACTGGACGGAGTCGTATTTATCGATATCGAGATGCGCGATCCTTACCAAACGCCCCTGGACCAACACGTCGTGGCCACCACACTTCATCGTGCTTCTCTCCGTTATTCCTATTCCGTTACGTACTGTTCTCGAATCGGATTGATTCCGACCAATGCCAGCAATTTGCCGAGATGATCGCAAAGCTTTACCAGCAGCGTCATGAAGCGGTGCTGTCCGAGGATCGCGGCGAACGGCAACGCCAGCGTATAGGCCGGAACCGCTACGATCGATTTCAGAATGTCGTACGCTCCCAGCGTCGGATGCAACGCGGCGGTTGCCCCGCGCAGCAAGGCCTTCTTCAGCATGAACTTTCGCTTCCAACGCACCGGAGGCACCACCTCGTAGGCGATGGCGTCACTGCACCAGATGAAGCGGCATCCGTTGTCGATCATTCTCCGGAAGAAATCCTGGTCTTCGCCGTGGCGGAATTCCGGGCGGAAGGGCGCCTGGCCGGGCGTAAAAACGCTTCTCCGCAACAGCACGTTGCCGGTGCGCCCCGCGGTCCACTCGACCGGCAGTCCGGTGGGATGAATTGGGCGCTCATAAAAATCGCCCTTGACGATCCACTTCGGCGGCGTCTGGTCGAAGTGCCGGCGCACCGGTCCGAGTACGCCATCCACTTGGTACTGTTCGCAGGTTCGAAACAGGTTCAGCAGCCAGTTTTCTGCCGGAAATTCATCGTCGTCGATGAACGCCACGAAATCTCCTTCGGCGTTCTCGATCGCCTTGTTCCGCGCCAGGGCTATATTCTGCCGGGGCTCGGCACAGTATCGAATGGCAACCGAACTCGATCTTCGAAACTCCTCCACCGCCGCCTCGCCTGAGTGCGACTGGTCGTTGTCGGCCACGACGATCGAATAGGTGAACAGCCCGCCCGTCTGCTGCTCGCGCAGCGCCTTCAGCAAGCGCCGGAGGAACTCCGGACGCTTATAGGTGCACACGCAAACGCTGATGTGTTGGGCTGGGTTATTCATGGTTCGAGCCACGGCTCATTTGTGACGCTGGTCGATTTGCCCGGTAAAATTCGGCGCGATCGCCAAATCTCCCAACTGACCAAGCATCTCGCCCGAGGTCAGGAACCGATGCTCGTCCGGATTGATGGGATGGGTTTCCAGTTCCACGATGGAATTACGAGCTTGGGAAAATATGCGCTGCAAACGCTCTTCCGGTTGCACCGGCAGCAGATTGTACAAAAAATCGACAACCCGATGACGGCGGGCGAGCCGGCGGTCTACGGTTTTGCGATACCAGCGGTTTATCAGGCTCTTCTCTCCCGGTAAGAACGAGAAATTTCGACGCACAATGGCGCCTGCGGGCAACAACCCATCCCACAGTACATTCGTGCACAGGTGGAGGTGATGATGGCCATCGACCCGTTGGGGATCGGCTCCGTAGAGACGGCGGTATTCGTCGAACTGAGCCGCCACTACAAATTCAAAGGAACGCGCCAGTCCCGGATAGTACAAAATCCGGGCTAGCGAATACCGGCCCAGACACTGTTTCAGTTTACGCTGATGCTCGAGCAGCGCCGCGGGGCAGCTTGGCGCCGAAAACGGCTCCGAGAAGTTGAGGTGCAGGCCGGTATCGATTGCCGAGTTCCGGGCGATGTCCGCCGCTCGCGCCGAGTCGGACATGAACACCATCGCGCTCACGGACGAAACGGTCCCCAGCGCTGTGCACTCGAGCGTGCGGTCGGTCGTCGACTGGTCTCTTCCCCAATCGTCGGCGTTCACGATCAAGCACCCCGGCATTGCCGCACGATGGTCCGAGTCCACCGCGGCACGGGGCAAAACCCGAACCGGCGAGGATGCGGGAGCGACGCTATCAGGAAGGGTCACGAGCGGATTCACTTCGACTTTCACCAGTGAACATGCTTTCCCGGATGCCAGGTCGTTTCCAGCTTACGCCCGCCCGGTGGGGGCCGCGACTTGCGACTTGGCAGCCCCACGACTGCCCGTCAAGAACCGCTTTAATCGCTGCATCTGCTCGCGCCGGCGAAACGCGACCAATTCTGCGGATACCGGCCTCGGTTCGCGGCGAATCATCGCCCAGAAGTATCCGCATCCAACCATCAGGCCGCCGAGAATCCAGGGCGGACTGGTCATCTGGTAAAACGTTCGAAAAACCTCCCAGAGCGGATGGCCGCCGAGAGCGTAGTCCTGCATTCCGAATCTGAATCTCGCCATCACGCGGCCGCGCTGGGCGGTGCCCATGGCGCGGTGGTGGGTGCAGGTTTTCTCGGGAAACGTTCTTGTTTTCCAGCCCTTCATCCGGGCGGTGATCACCGCAATGTGATCGATCCCGCCGCCTTTCACCGGCACATAGCCGCCAATTTCCTCGAAACACTCGCGGCGGAAGACCTGGCATGCGCCCGACACATGCTCGATACTCACGAAGCGGTAATCGTAAGTTCTGTGCTGCGAATCCTGGAAGGGGGTTCCCACCAATCCCAGTTGCCGGTCCCCGGCCAACTTGCCCAGCAGGAACTCGAAGTAGCCCTCGTCAAACGAAATATCGCCGTCCAGACTGACGATCGCTTGGTAAGGCACATCCTGCACCCGGGCATAACCGGCGTTAAACGCCTGGACTTTGCCGGCGAAGTGCCGTTCCTTCCGCTCGGACATGCGAAGCAACTCAATCCAGGGATACTCGGCCGCATACCGCTTTACGATCTCGTCGGTCCCGTCCGTCGAGCCATCGCTGACAATGACCCATTTCGCGGGCGGAACCGTCTGCGCCACTACGGATTGCAGCGTCCGCTCGATGAAGGCCGCCTCGTTGCGCGCAGGTGTGATGAGAACGTAAGACGGTAGCTTCATCATGCGCTGACCGTCACGCTGGAACCAGCTATTGCCGACTGTTGCGGGGACTTCCCCTGGATGTTGATGGCTTCTCCCGACTCGTTCAGCAGGGACGACAGGGCCAGCAACATCCACGCCTGCGACCAGCGCATATAGGAAGTGCGAATGGTGCACAGACGAAGCTTACGGTAGTAGAAAAAACCGCGCTCATCCCACATATGGTTCATCGCCCAATCGAACACGGAGTGTGCGAGTTCCACATTGCCCGGATCAAGATCCCGGAATTCAAGCAGTGTAAGGATGCTCTGCGCAACACAGTGAATATCCAACGGGTAAACGCGGTCGTGGAAATACTTGGGCGCCGAGTCCTGGCGGAAAAAATGCGTCCGGTAGAACTCGAAGCCCCGGCGCACGCTGGGTTCGAACTCTTCGGTTTCGAGGGACCGCCCCATCGAACGCAAGGCTCCGAGGTTATACCCAGTGTGAAAATTATCAATCCAGCGCTGTGAGGAATGCTCGCCGTATAACCACGACCCATCCGGCCGCTGCTTTTCGACCGCCTGGCGCGCCGCTCGCAACGCGGGCTCCAGGAATTTCTTCTCGCCGGTTTCCCGGTACAAGCGGCAAAACAAAGCCGCGGCCAGCAGGTTGGCGTTGTGGGTTTCGCCCCGCAGTCCGGGCATGGGATAACTGAAACCGACCTTCGCGCCATCGGTCCAGTACAAGTCCTGCAATATGTATTCCGCCGCGCCCACCGCCATCGACAAGCAACGCTCGGCGTCCTTTTGGTCAACCGCAGGTTGCTCATGCGCTCGGAAAAGCGCTTCGCCAACGAAGGTGGTACACACTAGATTCGGCGCGCCGGACGGCACCAGAATGCTGCGTCCCTGCCAAGGGAAGCTATATCCCCAGGCCCAATGGGCAGTTCCCGGCGAGCGCAGCGCAGTCAGGCGATCGATCATATAGCGGATAAGATCTTCGCGATCCGGCGCCAAATCGTTGGGGAACTGGAGCAGCGCCGATAGAAACAGCGCCATCGCCTTCGGGTTCTGAGTCTTGGGAACCAGCGCCAGGCGGCGCACATCGACCGGGCTGCGCTTCAGAACCTGGGTCAGCGCCAGGCGTGGGAAGCGCGAATCGAGCAAAGGAATGGCCTTGAACAGTTCGCTGTTCAAGGCATCGTAGGGATCGTGCCCCGCCCAGGCTTCCGCCCGGCAATACGCCAGCAGCTTGGAGACGGCAGTTTTGAGTTCGGGCGGCATGAAAAACGAAAGACCGATTCGTTAGGAGTTATTCTCCAGAATCGCCACGATATGGTTGACTACTGCATCAAGAGTCTCGCTCTGCTTCGCTCTCGACACGAAGTTCTTGTCGCGGGACACAAGCTTCAACTTCTCCCGCACGTCCGCGACGCTCTCTAGTAGTACCAACCGGCCTGTCGCCGCCAGATGCTTGTCGACCGCTCCCATGGTCCCGCGGAACAAACTGTACACCGGAATTCCCAGAGCCGCCGCTTCGCGGTTCATCGTTCCTCCGCCGCTGATCACCACGTCCGAATACCAGATCAGATCCAACCCATCGACCGCGTGCTTGGGCACGATGATTCTTCCGGCGGCAAACAGTTCCCGGTTGGCCTGGCGCAGTTCCGCTTCCTGCTTGGGGGTGCGGGGCAGCAAAACCACCTTCGCCCGGGGATTGGCTCCCAACAACTGGAACACTTCCGCCAGCAATTTCTCGCTCTCGGGATTGTGGTAATGCGCCTCGGTCGCCGGCGGCCGAATGGTGACCACGATGTCGGCAGGCTGAAGACCCAGAACGTCGTTCAACGACGGATTGGGCTCGAAAAACGGAGTGTATACATCCTCCTTGATGCCCGGATAGTGCAGGATGTGGTCTCCCGGCAGCCCATCTTTCTCGAAAATATCCGCGGGAACCACGTCGGGCGTCATGATCCACTTGTTCTGCGCCGATCCCAGAAATTTGGCCAGCCGGTGATCGGCGTATTCGTAATCCGCAATCGTGATGCTCGGAATCCCCGCCATGGCGCACAGCGCCATTAATGAGCGAGAACCGTGGGAAACACCGATTGCTGGCTTTTCCCTCAGAATCCATGGCGTCATCTGCAACACCCGAATGCCCAGCCCCGCCACCTTAGCCAGGCGATGCTTGCCGTAGTGACGTCCAATCGTTTTGTACTTGAAGCCCGCCATGTCCGCCAACTCGCAGACCTGAAAACAGTCGCGCGCCGTCAGCACCACTTCGCAGTCCCGCTTTTCCAGTTCCTTGACGATGGGAGCGAAAAATGGCACGTGCGGCGAGTTTTCCAGGTCGATCCAGACCTTCCGGCTCGATCTCGGTTCGGCGCTCCTGCGCTCTCCGCCGTGGGATTCCTGTGCTGGTGCGCTCAACTCCGGCTCCATTTTGGTTGCTGATTGAGTGGACATTTAGCTGCCTACGGCAACCAGGCGCGAAACGCATTCCGCCGTCTTTTCGACAACGCGCGCCTGCATTTCTTCGGTCAGGCCGGGAAACATGGGGAGAGAAAGAATCTCGGCCGCGACCCGCTCCGTAACCGGGAAGTCCCCCTTTTTATAGTGGCCTGACGCATAGGCCTTCTGCAGGTGCAGCGGAATCGGATAGTGGATCCCCGCGCCAATCCCCGCCGCTTCCAGATGATGCTTCAACTGCTCGCGGTCGGCGACTCGAATCACAAACAGGTGGTACACCGCTTTCGACCAACTCGGCTCAAACGGCAGCGTGACGCCCTCGCGCTTCCCCAGCAACTGGCGGTAGCGTTCCGCATTTTGCCGCCGCTTTTCATTCCATTCCGCGAGGTGCTTCAGTTTCACGCTCAGAAAACCGGCCTGCATCGCGTCCAGCCGGCCGTTGTAACCCTCGACATCGTGGTAATACTTCTTGGCCTGTCCGTGATCGCGCAACATCCGGCATCGCCGGTCGATTTCGGGATCGTTGGTGGTGATGGCTCCCGCCTCGCCGCACGCGCCCAAATTCTTCCCCGGATAAAAGCTGAACGCGGCCGCGTGGCCGATCGACCCTGCTTTCTTCCAGCGATTGTCCTTGCGCGAGAAATACTCCGCGCCGTGCGCCTGGCACGCGTCTTCGATCAAAATCAGATTATATTGCTCGACCAGAGCGCAAATGGGATCCATATCCGCCATCTGTCCGTAAAGATGAACCGGGATCACCGCTTTGACCGGCTTGCCGCTCTGCCGGTGAACCAGAACTCCATTGCGCGGCTCGCATTTTGTTTCTAGAAAATTCTTCAGCTGGGTTGGATCCATGTTGTAGGTGCGCTCGTCGATGTCGACGAACTCGACTTGCGCTCCCGCCTGCGTGATGGCTTCGGTTGTGGCAATGAACGTATGGGGGACGGTGACCACCACGTCGCCCGCTTTCACTCCCGCAGCGGTCAGCGCGAAACGGAGAGCGTCCGTGCCGCTGTTGACGGCGATTGCGCGATCGGTGTGGCAGAATGCGGCAAACTCCTTTTCGAAAGTCTCCACCATCGCACCGCCGATGAAACCTGCGCTGCGGATTACTTTCTGAAAAACCGCAGTCAACTCCTGCTCGAGCTCGACGTGCGGCGTGATCAGATCAAGAAAGGGAATATTTTGCGAATGATTCACTGTGCGACCTCCGTTTCAATTTGACGCAGAATTCGTGCCGGATTGCCGGCTACGATAGTGTTGGCGGGAACGTCTTTGGTAACCACGGCGCCCGCTCCCACGATGGCGTTTTCTCCAATGCAGGTGCTGGCCAGGATGGTCGCGCCGGAACCGATCGAGGCTCCTTTTTTCACCACCGTCCGCTCCACGCGCCAGTCGGCCTCGGTTTGCAAGCCGCCCGTGGCCGTCGTCGCCCGCGGATACAGGTCGTTGATGAACATCACGCCATGTCCGATGAAGACGTTATCTTCAATGCTGACACCTTCGCAGATAAAGGTATGGCTGGATATCTTGCAACGCTTGCCCACCGTCGCGTTCTTCTGAATCTCCACAAAGGCGCCGATTTTCGTTTCGTCGCCGATCTCACAGCCATAAAGGTTGATGAACTTGGAAAGCTTGACGTCCTGTCCAAGCTTCACGTCGGGTGCGATGCATACGTATGGGTTCATAAAGACCTTTGCGTGCAGTGTTTCAAACCATTCAGGCTGCTGGAATTCCCCGAGCAGCGCTTTTCTCGGCGGGAAGCTTTGTCGCTGGAGCCGCCACAGACATCTCGCGGTTTGCTTCGCCGCGGGCGTACCACGAGGTCTGCTTGCGGCTGCGGCGGATGCAGGCGTGCACCAACTCAGGCGTGTCCCAGGGAACATCGTGATATCCGGTGCGCAGGAATTCACTCTGCGGATCTCTTGCCCATTCGTGCGGAAAAAGTGCGATGGTTCGGTTCGCGGTGACGGCCGGGGCCACGCGGATCGCTTGCCCGGTTACCGCGCCATATAATGCCGCAGGCAGATCGCGGCCCTCACCCAGCGCCAGATGTCCGACCTGCGTTGCCCGGGGATTGACCTCGATGAGATAGGCATTGCCGGTATTTGCTTCCAGCATGAAATCGAATCCGCACAACCCCGATAGGCCCATTCTCCGGACGACCGTTTCGGTGGCAGCAACCATCTCGGCATTTTCAATCAAGCGCACAACCGTCGCGTGCCCGGCGGCATGGCCCTTGCGGAGCACTTCAAAGTGGAGTCCGGCCAGGACAGTTCCCTTCCAACAAGCGATGGTGCTGGTGGCTTCGTGCCCCTCCACAAAGGCCTGAGCGCTGACGGTCGGACGCCGCCGCAGTAGCGCTGGCGTAACCAGAGTGTCGTCTTGGTCGAACACCGCTCGTTTGAGCGCTCGCGCTAAAAGAGGCGGCGCCTGTAACTTGCGAAAAACATGCTGCGCTTCGGCAGCCGTGCGCGCCATCCGCACGCCCTCGCCTCCCGAAGTTCCATCGGCCTTGAGCACTGCCGGAAGCCCCACCCGTTCGACCCAGCCTCTGATGTCCTCGTCTTCCTCGACGATCCCGGTTTCTGGGATTCGGATCCCTTCTTCCCGCGCCAGTTCCATGAAAGCGGCTCTCGATTGCAACGCCGGATAGGACTGAGCCGACCCAAGCGAGCGCTCAATCAAAGACCCAATCCCCGCCGCTTCCCCCGGATGCGACTCTCGCCGGCGATACAGTTCGTGCAAATGCCGGGCGGCAAGATCGTCTCCTGGCAATAGGAGATCGGGCTTCGCGGCGGCGATCGCACGGACCAGGGAGCGCAGCGGCGCGAGCCCGTGGTAAGGATGCGTGCGGCTCACGGCGTGAGTCTGACTCGCTGGATGCCGGGGAGGACACAGCATCTCCACCCGAAACCCGGCAATTCCGAAAGCCACCGCCAAACGGGCCGTGGGCACCCAATTCGTCGTCGTTACAAGTAAGGCGGTTGGCTTCACGGGTGGGGTTCGGAGATCAGAGGTAAACAAGTTCGCCGCGCTTGGCGAGCGATTTACTGGCAGCCTCCAGCATGCGGACCACTTTCAGTCCGGCGCAGCCGCCATTGAAGGGAGTTTCGCCTTTCGTGACGCAGTCCACGAAGTACTGCAGTTCGATGCGGAGCGCCTCCACCTGTTCGACTTGCGGCGCCCACATATCGCCTGAGCGATAACTCACCAGCAGGTTGTACACCCCTTCCTGGCTCTTGACATCCACGCCCTTGTCGTAAATTTTCAGCTTTTCGTCGGCCTCAAGATCGTTCCAGACCAGCATTTTCTTTTTTCCGCCGATCAGAGTGGTCCGAACCTTGACGGGAGAAATCCAGTTCACGTTGACGTGCGCGATCATTTTGTCCGGATAATACGCGGTGATGAAGGCGATATCTTCGTATTCGTTGAGGTGTGCCTGTCCCGTGGCCGAGATGGCTTCCGCGTCTTTGTGCAGCAGGTGGTTCATGATCGACAGATCGTGGGGCGCAAGATCCCAAATCACGTTGCAATCGTGCTGAAAAAGTCCCAGGTTGACTCGCGTCGAATCGTAGTAGTAGAGCTTGCCGAGCGCTCCCTCCTTCAGCAGTTTCTGGATCTTCCTTACCACGCCAGTAAACAGGAACGTATGATCCACCATGATCTGGAGGTTCTTCCGTTCGGCGAGGTTGATCAATTCCTCGGCCTGCGCCACGGTGCTGGTGAAGGGCTTCTCCACGAACACATGCTTGCCGTTTTCGAGCGCAGCCTTGGTCAGCTCATAGTGCGTCCATACCGGCGTGATCACCGCAATGGCATCCACGTCCGGCGACTGGATCAACTCGTTCGCGTCGCTTTGCACCGGAACCCCGGGATGCGCCGCCTGAATCCGCTTGCGGGCCGCCGGAGTCTGATCGCAGATTCCGACCACCTGGCAGCCTTCGAGCGAGCGCAAATTGCGCACGATATTCGGCCCCCAGTACCCGTAGCCGATGACGCCAAACTTAAGCATAGGAATTCCCCTCTTATAGGACGCTTAGAACGCGGTGGATGACGCTGTCAATGTGCGGCTGATTGTGGGCGCGGGGGAATTTCACGGAGAACTTCGTACGGGGTGCGGAACGCAAAACCGAAGTGGCGACCGGCATGAATCGCCGGGAATCCGGAACTAGCAGGCGCCGTCTCCGCTCATCACCGCTTTCGGAGTCTGCAGCAGAATCTTCAGATCGAGCAGCGGCGAGCAGTCGCGGGCATAGCGCAAATCCAGACGCACCATGTCATCGAATGCCACCCGGCTGCGGCCATGCACCTGCCAGAGTCCGGTGATTCCCGGCTTCGCCTCCAGCAGGCGGCGGCGATGCCACAGGGCGTACGCTTCCACTTCGTACGGCACGGGCGGCCGAGGACCGACCAGCGACATTTCGCCGCGGAGCACATTGATCAGCTGCGGCAATTCATCCAGACTCGAGCGCCGCAGGAACCTGCCCACCGGAGTAATCCGCGGATCGTTCGTCAGTTTGAATACCGCCGCGCCGCCGCTTGCCGTCTTCTTTTGCGCCTGCCCCGCAATCAACTGCCGGACATATTCCTGGTGCTCGCTGGCATTGTTATTCATGAACATGGAACGAAATTTCAGAAAGGTGAAGGGGGTGCCATGCTCCCCGATCCGCTTCTGCCGAAACAGAACCGGCCCGCGCGAAGTCAGCTTGACGGCGGCCGCGATGATCAGCAAAGCCGGAGAAAGCAGCGCCAGCAACAACAGGCTTCCCAGGACGTCGATCAGCCGCTTCGTAGCCAGATTCAGCCGGTTCGAGGTCTGACGTTTTTCGAGATCCGGGTAGAGGGTCGGGTTGCTCGGCCGGCCAGTATCCTCCGCATCCCAATCATCGGGAAATACGTGAAAGGTAAAAGTAACGCGGCTGAACTGATCGGTGTCGAGCCCGTTGCGCACCACCGCGCCAATCCGGGAAAGGATCGTGCTCAGCACGGATTTGTTGTCGAGAACAATCTCGGTGAACATGACCCCCACCACGGCGTCCGTCTTATACCACCCGGTAACGTCGGTTTCACGAGTCGCTCCCTGCAGTGCGGGCAGCAGGTCGAGCAAGAGGCGGCCCTGGTCTTCATCCGCCTCACTCTGCCTGCTGTCGATGAGCAAAAGCACGAAAGGCCGTTGCGATCGCTCGCTGCGCTTGCGCTCGCGGGCGATCATCCCGTGAAAAATTTCCTCGCTCAGCACATCCCCGGACGCCACGCGGCCTTGCGCCGGTGAGCGTTCGGAAGAACGAGACATCGAACTTGCGGAAAGGCTAGCCACCTGCAACTCCTCGCCAAGCCGCACGGAAACCGGCTAGGCACACATCGCTATAAATTGGGGGAAGGAATTACGATCCTAGTCGGGGAAACTAGGCATCATGGTACCAACGTCACTATACAACTTTAGGTCACACTTTCGCTACTACCCGGCAGTGGGGGGCCTGAAACCACCGCCTGGCCATATCGCGAATAGTAATTATTGTGCTCGCTGCGGCTGCAACTGTTGACGACTACGCCCAGCAAGGAAGCGCGGTCGAACGAATCCAGGGCCCGCTCGAGAATCTTCTTTTCGCTGACACCTTCGCGAATTACGACCAGAACTCCGTCCGCCAGCTTCATCCAGAACGCGGTATCCGCCACGGGAACCACCGGAGGCGTGTCAATCACGATCCAGTCGAAGAACTCTCCCAGCCGGTCGAGCAACTCCGGAACGCGTCCCCCCTGCATGAGTTCGAGCGGGTTCTCGGGGGCGAGCCCCGCGGGCAGGAACCAGAGACCGGAGCCATTCAGTTTGTACACAACCTCAGAAAGCTGCCGCTCGCCGCGCAAACACTCGCTTAGACCCGGCAACGAACTCTCGCACCCGAAACGGCTGGCCACGGTTGGCCGCCGCAAATCTCCGTCCACCAGGAGCGTCTTCAACACCTTGCTCCGGGACTGATTGAGCGCCAGATTGGCTGCGACCAGGCTCTTTCCCTCTTCCGGGGTCGTACCCGTCACCACGATACGCTTGAGTTTTCGCCGCTCCCGCATGTGCCGGAGCTTCAACCCCAGCACGCGAAACTTTTCCGCCACCAGGCCGCCCTGATCCGTCAGGCATACCAGTCGGGCATCGGCCGCCAGCGCCGGCGAGATCACTTTCGCATCGGCAAACGTCCTGGCGCCGGGCGCTTCCGATTTCGCCGCCAGCGGCGGGTCGGGAACTGATTGCGGAGGCGCGGCTTCCGGTTCGACTGCAGCCGGCAAAACCGCAGCCATGGCGGGACTTTCGGCTGGATCCGCGCCCATCGGCTCGACTTGGGCTGGCGCAACCGCGATCTCTGGTTCGCCACCCTCCAACAAATCCACCAACGAGTCAGGGGTTTTCGGAGGGCTTCCGCCCGACCGCTCCGCTTCCGCTCGCTGCAACGCTTCAAAGATATAGCTCATAGAGAGAGACGTCCTGTTCCCTACTGCAGCCGGCCCTTGTGCGGCTTTCCTTCCTGCATCCGGTCATGGACCTCGAGCAGCGTTTTCACCGCCAGCAGCAGTTCGTTCGAATCCTGATTCTTCAACTGGCCGGACGCGCTCGGTTTCGGTTCCAGGGCCACAACCCCCAGCCGCAAATCCCGCGCCACCTCGTCGATGATTTCCGCTGGAATGGTCGTCAACTCTTTGGCATAGCCCGCCAGAAGCGCGTTCTCGCAAATGGTGTTGATGAGCCTTGGGATGCCCCGCGAGTGGCGGAACACGGCCTCGATTGCAGGCTCGGAAAAAATCTGACTGTTTGCTTCCGCCCCCGCAATCTGCAGCCGGCGGCCCATGTATTCCCTGGACTCATCCAGACTGAACGCTTCGAGATGGCAGCGCAGGGCGATCCGCTGTTTCAGTTGCCGGAGTTCATGGGAATCCAGCGTCTGGTCCAGCTCCGGCTGGCCCGCCAGCACGATCTGCAGCAACTTCTGTTGCGAAGTCTCCAGGTTGGTCAGAAGCCGGATCTCTTCCAGGATCTCCCGCGACAGCAGGTGAGCCTCGTCCACCACCAGCAGCGTCGTCAATCCCTTTTCGTGGCGCCGCAGCAGGAATTCATTCAGCACATGGACCAGTTCGTCCTTTGCCTTGCCGCCCGCCGCCAAACCGAAGTCGTTGGCGAGATAGCGCATGAACTCGAGCGGCGAAAGCGAGGGATTGAAAATCAAGGCGAACGCCACGTCGCGGCGCTGCAGCAACCCCAGCAGCGAGCGCAAAATGAGCGTTTTCCCGGTGCCCACCTCGCCCGTCAAAACCACGAATCCCCGGTGCGCGGTCACGCCGTAATGCAGCGACGCCAGCGCTTCGTTGTGCCGGGTCGTCGAAAACAGGAACGCCGGATCGGGCGTGATCTCGAACGGATTGCGGCGCAAATTGTAGAAATTCTTGTACATGGTTTCTAGCCGTACAAATACGCCGCTGCCGACCCTGCCAGGATGAAACCCACGATCATCGCGGCCACGATGCCTGCGACCCACGCGCTGCGCCGGCTGGACGCCTGCTCCCGCAAACTCTCGATCGGCGGAATTTCCGCGATCACCTCAAAGGGAACCAGCTTCTTGATCTCGCGCTCGCTATAGATCTTGCCGCTCAGTTTTTCGCGGCCCAACGCAATCCCTCCGCCGAGAACCACGCCAAACAGCATTCCCACCGCGCTCAACAGCAGACGGTTCGGCTTGTAGGGCTTTCCCGGTAGATCCGGAGGATCGAGCATGCGGAAATGCTCCGCCTGCTGCGTTTTCTCCAGATCGGTCGACATCTCCGATTGGTTCTTCTTCGCCAGCAGCGCTTCATAATCGGTCTTCGATTGATCGTAGTCGCGCGTAATCTCCGCAAACTGCTGCTCCATCACGGGAGCCATGTTCAAACGCGACTGGTACTCATTGATCTTCGCCTGCCCGTCCTTGATTTCCGCCTCTCGATTGACGATTTCAAGGCGATTCGCCTTCAGCTGGCTTTCCAGTTCCAGCAGCGCTGCGCTCTTCGGATCGAACGACGCCGCGGCAGACGTCCCTGGAGTCGAACTATTGTTATTAGCTCCACTGTTCGTGTCCGCAACCACCCGCTTGCGCGTGGCTTCGAGCAGCGCGATCTGCTCTCGGGTCTTGCGCACATCGGGATATTTATCGGTGTAGTGCGAGGTCAGGTCGGCCAGTTGCGCCTTCAGTTGATCGAGCTGCTTGTCGATATCGCCCAGACCGGTCTGCTGCCCGCTTTCGCTCGCTTTCGGACTGCCGCCCATGGCGCGATATTGATTGACCAGCGATTCCAGATACGTGTTCTGCTGCTTGGCCCGGTTCAGCGCGTCTTCGTTCGCCCCCGCCTGCGTCTGGAGACCGGCCAGGATCTGCAGATTGCTCTGCGTCTGGGTGGGCAACTCGCCCAGATGCTGATCCTTGAACACTCGCATCCTCGCTTCCTGGGCCTCCAGTTTGGCGCGTGCCTGAAGCAACTGGTCCCCAAGGAAGTTGGTTGTGTCCTCGGAACGCTTTTGCCGCTCCTCCAGATTCTCGGTGATGAACAGATTTGCCAGTTCGTTCGTCGTCCGCTGTGCCGTCTTCGGATCGTGGCTCGAGTAATAAATGTTGAACGCCGAGAGTTTCCGGTCGTCGCCATGCGACAGTTCGATTTCCGTGTCCTTGCGCATCCTCTCCACCAGATCGTCCTCGCTCATGTGCTTTCTCTCTCGCGCATAGAGACCGAGAGTGTCAATGATGCGAAGTAGACGCGTACGGCTCAGAATCTGCTGGGTGATGCTGTCGAGCTGGTGCTGAATGTCGCTGTCGATATTCGAGACTACGTATTTCTCAGGCACCGAAGGCTGCTCGACCAGTATGAGCGTGCCCGACCGGTAGGTGGGACGGATCATCCAGCTCACTCCCCAGATCAGCAGCCAGCCCAAAAAGAACGGCACCAGGAACTGCCACCGCCTGCGGCGGACAATTCCCTTGATCTCGGTAAAATCGATGGGCTCGCCGGATTCTTGCAGTTCTTCTTCCATGTCTAAACTCGATGCCTACATTCCCAGCGGTTTCGCCCACTGATACGAGAGCGTCGCAAAAACCCGGTTCCGGTGCGCATCCAGGGTCGAGGACGAACCATTCAGCCCCGTCTCCAAATCGTGCGAATAGCCCAACCGAAAACCAACACTTTTACCCACGTTGCGCTCCAGCGAGACGCCAACCGACGTTAGAGTAACCGAACTCGCGCAGGTTGGACAGAGCAACAGAAGCGCCTGATTGCTGCCGTGACTGGCGGTGACGGCAGCCGCCCACCCTGGAACCAGTTCGCGTCGGAAGTTGCCGTATACGTTCTGCAAACGCACCGCTCCCAAAACACCGCCGCCGTCGCTGATGCTCCGGGAATACCCGGCCAGCACGCTGGTGCGCTGGTCGCGAAAGCCGCCTTCGGCGCCGCCCGCCAGGGACCAATTGTCAGCCGCAGTTCCAGCCACCAAAAAACCCTGGTTCTCCGAATACTGCGGGCCGATAAAACCCGTGAGCGTGAATCGGGTCGATAGGTTGAGGGTATCCACCCCGAAAAAACTGTGAATCTGGCTTTCTCCGCCGTTAAAGCTGATCCGCGCAAAACGGTAGCTTGTGCCCGCCCAGTCTCCGCCAAAGATCCGGTGTAGCCAGAAGGCAGACCCGGACGCGGTTTCCGAACCGGTCAGCGAAGTCGTCAACTGGGTTCCACCCGAGTCGGCGGCAGGGAGGTTGGTGAAATGCAAATCGTAGAACGATCCACTGGCTCCAATCAGGTCGTTCAAGGCAAAGTGATAATTCGTCTCGACCGTCGTCAGGCTGGATCTTTGCGTGCTCAAGGGAACAATCAAGCTCGCGTTCGGCCCGCCCGTCCCTGCCACTGGCACCGCATCGCCGCCCCCGTCAAAGTATCCGGTGGTCAAGGAAAAGTTCTCTGCCACCCGCAGATTCACGTGCGGGCTCAGCCGGTACTGGGAATCGAAGTTCAGGTTGTGCGAGCCCTGGTCCTGGTTCGTGAGCCTCTGATTAATGGTCAGGCCGCCAGCATACGCCAGCTTCCAGCGCAAGCGGGATGACGTTTGCTCAATGCTCAGGTTGGGGAAAATCGAGACGCTTGCATTGCCCACCGCTCCACTCGAAAACAGCAGCGGGTTGTCGTCGTACGTGGCGCCCACATTGACCCCGGCGCGCAGATAGTTCGACCGTTCCAGCTCCGGGAGAAACGCCGGAGAAATGCCGATGCCCCCCAGCAGGGCGGGGATTTGAGGCAAGGTATTACTGCTGTCTTCGCTCGTGACGCCTTCGATCTGCACTCCCAGTATGCCCGAAACCGCCGCCGGTGCGGGAGCAGCCGTGGTCGCGCCTTTATCAGCGGAGCTCTGGACTGGGGTGCTCTGCCCGGGCTGGCTCTGCGCAGGCTGATTTTGCGCAGACTGGTCCTGTCCGGCCAGCAGCACCGGCAACGCGGCCATCATCCCCGCAACCATCCAATGGAATCGAGTCCTCATAAACACCACTACGGAACCACCACCGTATCGCGCGGCAGCAGCCGAACATTCTGGTCGGGATTGTTGCCCTTGATCACTTCTTTATAGTTAAAGGAAATTCGCTTCTGCGTCCCGTCGGCGTTCTGGCGCAAAACGTAAATCGCCTTTTGTTTGGCGAAGTCCTTAAAGCCGCCCGCCATGGCGATCGCATCCAGAACCGTTGCCGATCCCGTGAGCAAATAGGTGCCCGGCCGTACGACCATGCCCAGAATGTTGATCCGCTGGCTCTTGCTGTCCTGCACGATGACGGTGACCTCGGGCTCGGAAATATAACTCGCCAGGCGCTTGGTGATCTCCTGTTCCAGTTGCAGGGGCGTTTGGCCACCCGCCATCAGTTCGCCCACCAGAGGCAACGAGATCTTCCCGTCGGACCGCACCGGAACCGAACGCGACACATCGGGTTCCTTCCAGACACTAATCGCCAGCACATCGTCGGCGCCGATCACGTAGGAACTATCGGAATGCGCCGCCCGCGAGCCCTGCCCCGCTTTATCGTCGGCTTGCTTGTCGGTCGCGGCGGCCGCCGGCGCCGGAGGCCGCGAGGCGGAATCGGATTGCGCCCACGCTCCGCTGAACGCCAGAACCAGAAACATCAGGACCGGCAGGATGCCATGCACCGGCACGGGTTTCGACTTCGTCATAAGGCTATGCCTCTCACTCCGTTCCAAGATTCGACCCGTTCCAAGGTTCGACTGCGCGAACTCCCTGGCAGCCGCTGCGCGCGGCCAAATTCAATCCCATCCGCATCCCGAACCACGCTACTTGGCCCCGTGCAAATCGCCGGCGCCAAGAAACCGCGCCGGCTCCCGCGGCGGCGTGAGCCCGTACTCCTGGATCTTGTAGAGCAGCGCGCGATAACTGACATTCAACAGTCGAGCGGCCGCCTTGCGGTTCCAGCGCGTCTGCTCGAGCGCATGGACAATCGCGCCCCGCTCGGCTTCGCCCTTTGCGTTTCGAACCAGCAGCTTCAAAGAAGACCCTTCCTCCGAGGCGTGGCCGTTCGAAGGATGCGCGCTGTTTTTCCCGTGCCCGTTTCCGCTCCCATTGCCATAGTCTTGCTCGCTATAACGGGAGTGAACCGACAACTCCCGGATCGCGGCGGCCTCATCCCCGTGAGCGAGAAAGCGTTTGGCAAAATTCTCCAACTCGCGCAGGTTGCCGGGCCAGCCATGCTGCTGGCAGGCATCCAGCAGTACACTGGAAAAGCGCGGAGCCGGCACGCTATAGCGCCGAGCCAGCCGGTTCATCAGGTGCCCCAGCAGCAATGGAATCTCTTCCCGCCTCTCTCTCAGGGGCGGTATGCGCAACTCGAAAACGCTCAAGCGGTAAAACAGCTCTTCCTGAATTCTCTTCTTCGTTGCGGGCACTTCCAGGTCGCCGCTCATGGCCGCAATGATACGCACGTCCGGCCGGATCGGCGTCTGGCCGCCGCACCGGACAAACTCCCCCGTTTCCAGCAGTTTCAACAGGCGCCGTTGCACCGCGCCCGGCATGGTATCGAATTCATCCAACAGGATCGTCCCCTTGGCGCACTGTTCGAGCTTCCCTAAGGTCGATTCCGGGCGTCCGCTGGCGGAGGCGTGCTCGTAGCCGAACAGTTCATTCTCCAGCAGATCGGAGGTGAGCACGGCGCATTTGACCCGCATGAACTGGAAACTGGAACGAATCGAAAGAGAATGAATCAGCTGCGCGGCAGTCGCCTTTCCGCTCCCAGCCTCTCCGGTAATCAGCACCGGGACGTCCGTCTGCGAGAGCAGTTGCGCTTGCGCACGCAGCCGCCGCGTGGCCGGACTCGCCGCGAAGAAATACAGCTCGTCGTCGATTCGTTCGATTTCTGGCTGATACATGTTCAAGAGTGGTGGAAGTATGGTGAGGAAAATCTGGACCGGACGATGAAACGTCCGATCCGGGGAACGTCAATAGCTCTTTGAGACTCCTGTACTGAACTTCAGATCGGCTGTACGTCGTACCCGTCAATTCGCACGGCCATGGACCGCTGAATCGCGTCAATGGAAATAATCAGGCTGTGGTCGCCGTTCTCCGACACAAACACGCCCTCCACTCCATCCATCGCCCCGCCCCGTACCCGCACCCGCTGTCCCGCCTTCAAAAACGGGTAGGAGCGCCAGGGCGCGGCCTGCGTCAAAACCTTGCGGATGCTCTCGATCTGTTCATCGGGAATGGGCAGGCTCGACCCGCGCATACCTACGAAACCGTGCACGCTCTCCACCTGATACACGCGCATGCGGTCTTCCGCGCTCAAAGCGCACCGGAGAAACACATAGCAACTGAACAACGGCACTTCGACTTTCTTCTGGCGATCGCTCCAGCGATGCACTTCCATCGTGGTGGGCACGAACGTTTCCATTCCCTGTTCGCGCAAACGCCGCTCGATCGCCTTCTCATGGCGTGCTCTCGTGTGCAGCGCGTACCAGTGCAATTCCTCCTGCGATGACCACGGACTTGGCGCGCTGATAACGTCGGGCATCTGTTGGGAGCTACTCATAGCTTCGCCCTCTGGGTCCCATAGAAATAGAAATGGGACCGCCCGCATCGTACGGGAGATACGTCAACCAACCTGGGGGAGGCCAGAATCAACGACAGTATTAACGGGGAAGTTACAGTATTTAGGGCTAAACTAACGTCCCTTGCAAGAGCGTGCAAGTGGTACAATTTCTTAGGGTATATAGACTCTATCTGTGTATGGTATTATATTCTCATTATAGTGCAGTACACCTTAGAGACGTTATTCTGGTTACTGACGTACATGACCGTGCGGCGGTTGATCGCTGTTCCAGCCCAGGCTAACATCAGCTCGTCGGTATCATAATCATTATCCTATTGATATGATTGATTTTAGAACGTTCTATTCGGTTGGAAATGCAGGCCTTTCTCCCGGGCTGAACCAGGGATGGCAATTTGCATTTTCGTGCAACGATTTCAATTGCGAGAGAGTCACCGTGAAAGTGCAAGAGAGTGCATACAATGCAGTCGTGTTGCTTGCTGCAGTCGTGGCTCTAGTAGTACATTTTTCAACTGTAGCAAAAATCTGGCCGATTCTTGCGCTTGCTTTTTCCCTCTCCCAGAGCCATAGCGCATACGGTGCTCACGAACGGAGTTGCTTCTAGCTTCGCTTGTAGAACTCACTTATCAGGAGACCCGATGCCATCCCATGAGAAACTGGGCTCGGACTTTGTCAGTATCGTCGTTGCCGACAGCTCGCGCATCCACACCAAGCTCTTGGCCGATGCTCTGTGCAATGATCGCGGCCTACAGGTCGTCGCCTCGGCCTCGAATTCCGAAGAGCTATTGGCCGCCGCCACTCGCGTGCCGATCGACGTGGTGGTGATCAGTCACAATTTGGACAACCAGCCTGGGCACGGCGCCGAGGTGCTGCGGAAAATGCGCGCGCTCCGGCCCCAGATCAAAGGGGTCATTCTGCTGGATGCTTCCAACTCGCAGGCGGTCCTGGACTGCTTTCGCGCGGGCGCAAGGGGAATCTTTTCCAAGCAAGAGCCGATCGAGAGCCTTTGCAAATGCATCCGCCACGTGCATGAAGGGCAGATATGGGCGCGGAGCGTCGATCTGGATCATGCGCTCGAGGCTCTGGCCAACCTGCCGCTGGTGCGCGCCACCAATCACAAGGGAGTCGAACTCCTCTCCGCGCGCGAACGCCAGGTCATCCAGCACGTAGCCGGGGGCATGTCCAATCGCGAAATCGCTGCAGCTCTCGAGCTTAGTCCCCATACGGTCAAGAATTACCTGTTCCGGATTTTTGACAAGCTTGGCGTTTCCAGCCGTACCGAATTGCTCTATTTGACCATGAACGACCCGCAAACCCCGCAAACGGGTGGTAAACCGGGAGCGAACGGAGAGAGCAACGCATTCGCGGCGATCGTTGAAAGCGCTGAGGCGGGCGATGCACCGGCACAACTGCGCCTCGCTAAACACTTTTCCCAGATCAAAGACGTTGAGAACAATGCAGATGGACACCCTGGTCTGCAAGCCGCCTCTGTATCCAGCTACATGTGGTACTCGCTTGCGGAAAGAGGGGCGGCCACGCTGCTCGAACAAATCGAGACCGGCAAGAAGAACCTCAGCGTGACAATGTCTCCGCAGCAACTCGCGGAAGCCGAAACCAGAGCTGCGGCGTGGTTGAGAGACAAAGACATATCCTTCACTCCTAAATACGGGCCACACTAGCCTGAGCCTGGATCATTCACGAAGTGTCTAACGTTTCAAAATAAGTTCGGTCTCACATCAGGTGCTTGCGTGAGGGAGGTGTAGGGGGTGAGCTTCTGTCGTGAAGGATCGACAGAGTACTGGTCGACAGTGAAGGTGTTCCGCTGGGAGTTTCGGATGGAAAGTGTCTCCCCCAGTGAAGCGATTCGGATCCGCTGCGCGATCGACTGCACCGCGATTTGGGTAGTCTCTACCGTAGGGACTCGAGTTGACCAGGGCCGGGATTGGACAGTATCCTTAGTCGCAATTCGGTCGCGCCTTCTGCTGCGGCTACGCGGTCTGGTAGCGCAGCCTGAGCCCGCAGGCGTTTCAAAGACCGCTAGTGTCAATCCAGTCCTTGGAGGACCCATGATGGCTGCAATCTTTCGTGCTCGGGCTATGGCGGTTTGCGGTTGGCTGGTTCTGGCCGGGATGACGTGCGGCTGGGCGCAGACTCCGGTTACGACCTGGCATTACGACAACGCGCGTTCGGGGGCGAATCCGAACGAAACGATTTTGACGCCGGAGAATGTGAACGTCACGCAATTCGGAAAGCTCTTCACGCAGCCGGTGGATGGGCAGGTGATTGGGCAGGCGCTGTATTTGCCGCAGGTGACGATTCCGAAGCTGGGTGTCCATAACGTCGTGTATGTGGCGACAATGAATGACAGCGTGTACGCGTTGGACGCGGACAGCGCCACGGGGAGCAACGCGAAACCGCTGTGGCATACCAGCTTCCTGATCAATGGCGCGACGGCGGTTCCGATCAAGCTGCAGGGAGCGGGCGGGGTCACGGGATGGACGGAAGTGGGGATCGTTTCGACGCCGGCGATCGATCCGGTAGCGGGAACGCTTTATGTGGTGGCAAAGACCTACGAGAAAACGAAGTTTGTGCATCGGCTGCACGCGTTGGATGTGACAACAGGCCTGGAGAAAACGGGCAGCCCGGTTGCGATCACGGCGAGTTATGAGTATGGAGGCAAGGACTACGTATTCGCGGACATGATGCAGGTCAACCGTCCGGCGCTGCTGCTGGAGAATGGCTATGTATACATCGCTTTCGGATCGAACGGGGTTCGGGGCGGATTGGAAAAGGGATGGGTGATGGCGTACGACGCGGCGACGCTACAACCGGCGGGAGCGTTTGACGACGAACCCGGTTCCTCGGCGGCGGCGGTGTGGATGAGGGGTGGAGGGCTTTCGGCGGACAGCGCCGGCAACGTCTATGGAGCGACGGCGGATGGGCCCTTCGAGGCGGGAATCGAGTTCGGACAGTCGGTATTCAAGCTGTCGCAGTCGGGGAGCGCGCTGCAACTGGCGGACTGGTTCACGCCGTTCAACGAGAAGTATCTGGACGACCACGATCTGGATCTGAGCGAACCGGTACTGGTGCTGCCGACGCAGCCGGGGAAGCATCCGAATTTACTGGCGGCGGTGGGGAAGGAAGGGACGATCTACATTCTGGACCAGGACAACCTGGGGCATTTCTGCGCCACGTGCACCAAGACGGACACGCAAATCGTGCAAGAATTGACGGCCTTCACCCCCGAGGGGGGAGCGCTGGTGTACTGGAACAACGCAATCTATACTTCGGCGACCGGAGCGCCGATTGCGGCGCTGACGCTGGCGAATGGAGCGCTGGCAACCAAACCGTTCGCACAATCGAAGAAGGTGGACTCGGGACATTCGCCGGTGATCTCCGCGAATGGAAACGTCGCGGGCGTTTTGTGGCAGCTCACCGGCGGAGCACTGAGCGCATTTGACGCGAACACCCTGGTGAGGCTGTATGCGAGCGGGAAGGCTGCCGATCATCGCGATACGCTTCCGGCGATCCCGCACTTTGCGAATCTGGTGGTGGCGAATGGCAAAGTGTATGTGGGGACGGACAACAGCGTGGTGGCGTACGGATTGCTCTAACTGGCTGAAGCACTCTAATTGCCGCGGCCGAGGTGTTCCCCGTCTAGTGGAATTCAAGGAACAACGGCTCGCTGTTCTGGTTCTGGATTGAGCTTGCGCCCTGCGACCTTGGCTTTGGTAAAAGAGCCCCCGCTATCTGTTCCGCACGGCAGTCTTCTTTTTTGACGATGCGGCTTCCCGTTTTGCGACAGACTTTCTTGGAAATACACGCGCGAAAATCTTATCGATGTTCCTGAGCTGCCGTTTCAGATCGAATGCGCACTCGATCTTCGCCTTAGGCACGCGTCTGCGAATCTCGGGATCGTTCAGCACCAGTTCGTGGAAGTCGAGGTCCTCTTTCCATGCCCGCATGGCGTGACTCTGCACTAGGCGATAGGCGTCTTCGCGGGACACGCCGCTCTCGACAAGATCGAGCAATAGCTGTCCACTGAAGACCAACCCGCGCGTGCTTTCGAGGTTCGCCAGCATCCGTTTGGGGTATACAAACATGGTCTCAATCAGATTCGCCGTTTTGTTGAGCAGGTAATTGGCAAGCGTGGTCGAGTCGGGGATGATGACTCGCTCGGCCGACGAATGCGAAATGTCGCGCTCGTGCCAGAGCGCAACGTTCTCGAATCCAGCCTGCGCGTTCGAGCGCACCACGCGCGACAACCCGCTGATTTGTTCGCAGGTTACGGGATTGCGCTTGTGTGGCATGGCCGACGATCCCTTCTGCTTTTCGCTGAAGTATTCTTCGGCCTCCCGGACTTCAGTACGCTGCAGGTGGCGGATCTCCGTGGCGATCTTGTCTAGCGTTGAAGCGATGGTCGCGAGCGTGGCCAGGTAGTGGGCATGGCGGTCGCGCTGAATCACTTGCGACGACACGGCGGCGGCCTTTAGCCCCAGGCGTGCACACATCTTCTCTTCAAGTTCGGGCGTTAGGTGGGCGAAGGTTCCTACCGCTCCTGAGAATTTGCCTACGCGCAGATCTTCGGTGGCAGCCTGGAAGCGGGCGATGTTGCGCTGGGTCTCTGAATACCAGTTGGCGATTTTGAAGCCAAAGGTGATGGGTTCGGCGTGGACGCCGTGGGTGCGGCCGATCATCGGCGTGTCCTTGAATTCCCAGGCACGGCGTTCGAGCACTTCGGCGAGGCGCTCGAGGTCGCCGGCAATCAGCGAAGACGCTTGCTGAATGAGCAATGCCTGCGCCGTATCGACCACATCGTTCGAGGTCAGTCCGTAGTGAAACCAACGGGCGTGAGGACCGACGATCTCGGCCACGGCAGTGGTGAAGGCGATAACGTCATGCTTGACTTCGGCTTCGATCTGGAAAATACGGTCGACGTTGAAGTCGGCGCGAGCGTGGATCGCCTTGGCGGCTTCTTTGGGGACGATGCCAGCGGCAGCTAGCGTTTCAGTGGCGGCGACTTCGACGGCCAGCCAGGTGCGGAAGCGATTTTCGTCGCTCCAGATGCGAGCCATCTCGGGACGGGTGTAACGTGGGATCACGGTGGTTTCTCCAGTAGGGGAACTGGGGATTGTAAATCCTGCGTTGACTTCCTGCCAGCGGGCACTAAGTGCTAGAAACCATTAACTGAATTCACTCTTGTCCAAATTAGGTTTTGAGCGGCGGGGGTAGAACTCTGCTACGGTTTGCGTTGCGAGACGTGAATCGTAGGGAGGGCCACCACCGCCGTGATACGAGTATCCAGCATTTTCAGCCAGATGTTGCAGTTGTTTTCCTGACGAGACCGATCTTTTGTACCAAGTGGAGTGTTAGTGTAACGCTTGTTTAGACCTTTGTCCGTAGTCGTCGCCGGGGGTGTGGAGATGTGGGAAACGGGTTTTGTTTTCCACATCTCCATGCCCCGGTTTTGGAAGGATCGCGTGTGGCGCGGGCGGCCGGTAGCCGAGCGCCGAGTGCGGGCGCTCGGTGTTGTATTCCACCCGCCACCTCTCCGTCAGAATCTGTGCCTCCTTCAGCGAATAGAAGACTTCGCCGTTCAAGAACTCATCTCTCAGCTTTCCGTTGAAACTTTCACAGTACCCGTTCTCCCACGGACTCCCCGGCTCGATGTACAACGTCTTGGTGCCCACTTTCCCCAGCCACTTCCGCAACTCCTGGGCAATGAACTCCGGCCCATTGTCCGAACGAATGTGCTCCGGGATTCCACGCACCAACATCAGATCTGCCAACGTTTCGATCACCTGCAAACTTCCCAAGCGCCGCGCCACCCACAATGCCAAACACTCCCGTGTATATTCGTCGATCACCACCAGGATGCGCAGTGCTCGCCCATCGTGCGTCATCGCTTTCACAAAGTCGTAGCTCCACACATGATTCGCACGCTCGGGCCGCAGCCGGATACACGAACCGTCCCCCAACCATAACCGCCCTCGCGCCCGCTGTTTCTGCGGCACCTTCAGCCCTTCGCGTCGCCAGATCCGCTGCACTCGATCCTTGCCCACCGGCCATCCCGCATGCTGCAACAACGCCGTGATGCGTCGGTAGCCGTAGCGCCCATACTTCGCTGCCAGGGCCAGAATCGCTTGCGTCAGCTGATCTTCGTCCGTGCGCCGCAGCGGCAGATAGCGTTGCGTTCCTCGCCATTGCCTCACCACTCGGCATGCCCGACGCTCACTCACTTCGTACTGCTCACGGGCATGCTCCACGGCGCACCGACGTCGCTCCGGGCTTAGAAGTTTCCCTCCGCTATATCCTTCAGGATCTGTTTGTCCAACGACAGATCCGCGACCAGCCGCTTCAGCTTGCCGTTCTCTTTCTCCAATTCCTTCATCCGCTTTGCCTGGTCCATCTTCAAACCGCCGTATTCCTTCCTCCAGCGGTAGAACGTCTGGATGGTGATCTCGGCTTCTTTGCAGGCTTGGGGGGTGGTTTTTCCGTTTGCGATGCTGACTTCAATCTGCCGCAGCATCGTCACGATTTGCTCTGGCTTGTACCTCTTGATCGGCATGTTCCGCTTTTCCTCCAAGTGGATTCTCTCTCATTCCACCTGGTACAAATCTTGCCGGTCAGGTCAACAGAGCTAAGACTTGTTGTTTCTTCTCTTCGTTCAAGACATTGGCCATGCCCACGGAGCCTACAAGCCTCCGCGGGATTCAATGTCCCGGACGCTACTCTCGTTGGCCAGTTTTCAGGTGATAATCACTGGCCGGTTTTGGGTGATCGCTGAGGGTCGACTGGCAGACATATGGGATTTAGGAACTTTCGTGGGGCTTGTCAGCCGTGAAATCATTTCCATGTATGAGCAGTCACCGTTTCGGGCTTCGGTCAATCGGTCAACCCGTTCAAGATCATCTAGTTAGGCGGGAGGCTGACGGCAGGAAACTGCTTCGAGGATTGCTGGTTGTGGCGCAACTATGCCCAATTCCGGACAGCGTGACTCTTTCCATTGCATAGAGTTCGGTGCGCTGTTGGTGACCCACGTCCTATGCGCGAACGGAAGAATCGTGCATACTGGAACGCTCTTCTGGACAGGAGGCTTTGTTGATGGCTCGTCGTATCTTCTTTGCCACCACCTTTCTGTTGGCCTGGGTTCTTCCTTCGTATGGCGATAATCCGCCCGCGGGCCCTAACTCCGACCCGACTTACCAGCAGCTACGCAGCCTGACGCTGGGAGGCGAGGCGGTCAGTGTCAGCAACGTCACTTTGAAGCGCGACGCGGGCACGTTTCATTTCCGCTCGGGAACGGTGTGCTTTGTGGCTCCTGTGCAGGGTAAGGTCACGGGCGCAGTATTCACCGGCGACGGCAACTTTGTCCTGGACCCGCCGCTGGAATCCGAGCGAAAAAGTTTAAAGCTGCTGACGAAGGAAGAGGAATTCAGCGAGAACTTCAATCAGGCGGTCCTGCGCTTTACCGATTCTACGTATGACGACATCAAGAAAGCCGGCGCGGCGGCGTCCGGCGGCTGCGATGCGGGTCTGCTGAAAGACAGCCAGAATACGACGCGTCACAAGTTCAAGAACAACCTGGAGGCCCGAATCCTGGAGGATGTCTTGAGTCCGGAGCCCGGAGGCCTGTTCTACGCCTTCATCCACGGCAGGCACTACAGCGACAAGGAAATTTTTGAGATCGAACCAAATTGGGGATCCGAGCAGGTCAGCTTTCGAACCTATGAAGAGAACAAATCGGGCCACTGGGCATCGTTCAGTCTTTCCGGAGAACACGCCCCCGGCAGCGTGGGCAGGCTGATGCGCATTGAGCATCAGCAACTCGATGTGACCTTCGAAAAGAGTGGAGCCCTCTCCGGGACCGCCACCACCGATCTGGTTGCGCGCCGCAACGGTGTGCGAGTTGTGCCCTTCGATCTGTTCCGGCCTCTGCGCGTGCAAAGCGTGACCGCAAACGGACAACCTCTTTCTTTCATTCAGGAGGACAAGAACGACGACGGCAACTTCGCGGTCATCTTGCCAAAAACTCTCGCCGCGGGAGAGAAATTGACCATCACGACAACCTATGGCGGAAAAGAAGCCGTGAGCAACGAAGGCGGTGGCAATTATTTTCCGGTGGCCAGGGAAGACTGGTATCCGAACAGTCCGGGCGCGAGTTTCGGAGAGTACGCCCTGTATGACATGACGCTGCGTATTCCCAAAGGAATGAAAATGGCGGCGACCGGGGTGCTTGTCTCCGAGAGCAACGAGAGCGGCCGGAATGTAACGATATGGAAGAGCGAAAACCCGCAGACGGTGGCGGGATTCAGCTTTGGCAAGTTCAAGGAAGAGGAAGCCAAGCTCACCAAACCCGAATATTTCATCCAGTCCTATGCCAACGAATCGTCTCCCGACTGGGTGGAGGGGATGAAACAAGCGTCCGAGGGGAACCTGCCCTCGCTAGGGTCTCATTTGGGATCCGGGGGCGCACTGGGCTCGATGAGTACCGTTTTGCTGAATAAGAAGGCACTGGCGGAAGGCACACTGGCCGTGCAACTGTACACCGATTATTTCGGCCCTTCGCTGTTCAAGCACCTGCAACTCACGCAGCAGACAGCCTGCACCTCCGGCCAATCGTGGCCGGAACTGGTGTGGATTCCCATCTGCTACTACTTCGACACGACCGTGCGCCATTCCCTTGGCCTGGACCAGGGCGACCGCGGATACTGGAAGGCGGTCACGGCGCACGAAGTCGCCCATCAATGGTGGGGACACACCGTCGGGTTCGCCTCGGGACGCGACCAGTGGATGAGCGAAGGGTTCGCCGATATGTCCGCAGCCCTCTATATCAGCATGATCGAGAAGAATCCGAAGAAATTCATCGAGTTCTGGAACGACGAGCGCGAATTGTTGCTGGAACGTAACGCCCAGGGTTTTCGCGCCATCGATGCCGCTCCCCTGACCATGGGATACCGGGCCAACAATTCGCGGACGGGATCGGACATTACTCGCCGCCTTATCTATCCCAAAGGCGCGTATGTTCTGCACATGATCCGCATGATGATGTACGACCGCAAGACCGGCGATCAGGATTTCAAGGCTGCCATGCAGGATTTCGTAACGACCTATTCCGGCAAAGCTGCGACCACCGAAGATTTCAAGGCTGTCATGGAAAAACACATGACCCGCGAGATGGACCTCGAAGGCAATCATCGCCTGGACTGGTTCTTTAACGAATATGTGTACGGCACCGCGCTGCCGACGTACCACCTCGACTCCACCTTCGAAAAAGACGCGAACGGCGATCTCGTTTTGGCCCTTAAAGTCACGCAGTCCGGAGTCGACGATAAGTTCCGGATGATTGTGCCGGTCTACCTTGAGCTTGCGGACGGCCGAACCATAAGCCTGGGGCGAGCGCGCCTGGTCGGAAATACCACGGTCGATCAGAAAGTCCCGCTGAAAGGATTGAAAGACGCCCCCAAGCGAGCGCTCGTGAATTACTACGACGACGTACTGGCTTCCAACTAACACAGAAGAAACAGGAGTCGCGTAACGCTCTACCCCTACTCCACCGTGTGCTTCGCCATGTAGCCTTCACGCGCGTACACGATGTACTTCACTTCCTTGCCCTTCTGGTCGTGAACCTTCAAAGGACCGCCGTCCGGCGCCTGGAGTTCGACCTTCAACTTGCGATAGGTGCCGTCGAGCTTGGCGTTGGTGGGGTGGTAGGTGATGGTGTATTGGTTGCGGATGTCGGTCGCGATGTCGTGAAAAATTTCCGGCAGTTCCCCCTGGAAGCGCGGAAAGTAGGCGCGGCCTCCGGTCAGGCTGGCGAATGTTTTCATCTCATTGTCCGCTTGCAGGTAATCCATGGAGTTGGTGTGTATGAATCCGCGCGTCTGGCAATGGTGTACCTCGCAATATTCGCGCGCCATAAAGCCGACGCTGATCGGGTAAATCGTGACGTCCTTGGTGGACTTGATCTTCTTGAGGGTTTGATCGAGGGTAAGCTTGCTGAAGGTGTCGACGCCGGTGGTCACGAGAATGATGTATTTCTTACCCTCGATGCGGTCGATTCGGTCGAGCGTGTCGAAGGTCGCGTCAAACAGGTTGGTTTCGGAAAACCCCGGCATGCGCAGTTGATTCAACGCCCCTACGACCGCGCGTTTGTCCTGCGTAAAATCGGTGAGGATGTAGGGCTTGATATCGTAGGAAATCACCGATATCCAGTCATCCTTCTTCAGCGTGTTGGCGAAGGCGTACGATGCCCGCAAGGCTTCGACTTCGAAGTCGTAGTTGGTCGATGCGAACTCGACCAGCAGCACGGCGGTGATCGGCGCCTCGCTCTGACTGAAAGTCGCAATCTGCTGCTGTCCCCCATCCTCGTAGATCTTGAAGTTTTCTTTCTTCAGGCCGGGGATAGTCTGACCGTCCTTGGTGGTCACGAGCACATCCAGATTCACAATCGGCACGGTTACGCTGATCGAGTAGTCGGGCATGTTCTCGATCTTCTTCGGCTTTTCTGGAGCCGGAGGCGGCGGTTCTTCCTTCTTCTTTGGGATCACGTACGGTCCGACATCGCCTTGCGGGCCGCCGGCTTCGGGCGGCGCCTCCTGCTGGTTGGGATTCGCCGCGGGTTGCTGCGCCGGAGGTTGCTGCGCCGGGGCCTGCGCCAGCGAAACAAAGGTCGCAGCCGCCATCAAGAAAAGAGCAAACGACAGCAGGATCAACCGCTTACGGGATGCCGATTGGGCGCGGTTACTACCGCCAAATACGCCTGAAAACATGGGGGACTCCTCGAAAACTCCTGTGCTAGTATAGATGCAAGAACTGTGCGGTTGGGATATTTTGCGGTGCCGTAATCGAACTTCTCCTCTCCTGGCAAATGCCGTCCGATATTGCAACGAAAGCGCGCGGAGTCTGGGCAAGCACGGTCAACATTTGACCTCGGGGTAAATCATGGGAAAAGCCGCACGCTCACTCGCCGTGCTTTTGTGTCTCTCCTCCGCAGTCTGGATTTCTGCACAAGTTTCTGCACAACCAGCGACTCCACACGATCGGCCGGCGTCTGCCGCCGCCATCCTGCCTGCCATCATGCCCCTCGACCAGATTCACGAGGGCATGAAAGGCACGGCCCTCACCGTGTTTCAGGGAGTGAAGCCGGAAGCGATGGACGTGGAAGTTCTGGGCGTGATGCACAACGCCAACGGCCCCAAGGGAGATATCATCCTCGTCCGCCTGCACGGCACCAAGCCCGAATATACGGGAGTGGTTGCGGGCATGAGCGGCAGCCCGGTTTATTTCGACGGCAAGCTGGCCGGGGCGCTGGCCTTTCGCATTGGAGAATTCTCAAAGGAACCGATCGCAGGCGTGACGCCGATCGAGGAGATGCTCGAGATCAATGCGCTGGATCATACTTCGACACGAAGTCAGACACCGGCGACGCTGCGGGCCAACGCCGCGGACGGAAGTCTTTCCCACCAGAATGCGACCGCGCAAACCGCGAGCCCGGGTGAGCGCGCCTCCGTCCCGGCCCAAAGCTACAGCAACTATTTGACGCCCATCGAAACTCCTCTCGTGTTCAACGGTTTTTCCGCCGATACATTGGAGCGCTACTCATCGCAATTCGCGGCGGCGGGAATCGTTCCGGTGATGGGCAT
>Ga0302197_10000476_pt1 | contig 40454 bp, 29 predicted proteins | sample II_Bog_N2_1_FD_193526 | JGI IMG/M metagenome (GOLD analysis project Ga0302197, IMG submission 193526) | Peat permafrost microbial communities from Stordalen Mire near Abisko, Sweden - II_Bog_N2_1 | ecosystem: Environmental > Terrestrial > Soil > Wetlands > Peat | place: Sweden: Abisko... | reverse complement strand
CCTCAGAAAGCGGAGCATGAAAACAGTTTTACACGGAAACAGACCAAATTGAGCGTCCGGTTCATCTCATTGATTCAACAGCAGATCGGTATTTTGGCGAGTCACAGGGTCCAGGTTGGACTGAAAGTGGCTTCAATTGTGTTCGCTGAAACCTCTCCATTGTTGCGGAAGCCAGAGGCAGGGCCTGATAATGCCTCCCATGCTTTTCGAACAGTTTGGCCAGTTCTCCGAAGAGCGCAGGATTGAAATTCGAATCTGCCCAGACACGCGGTATGGGAGCGTGGTCCCCGTTGAGGACCGTATCGAAAAAGACTACTCGTGAAACCTACACCACCATCTCGCCCGATTCCGCTTCACGGAGTACACTCGGAATCTCCCGTCCAATGTGTTCGCGCTTGCCCATCTCCCGACTCTTTTCTCCCTCTTCAGAGAGCCACGAGGACCGCAATCTCTCTCAACTTCAATGCGGCTTAGTTTTTGGGTTTTGGGTTAATCAGACATTCATGGTGCGACGAGGCATAGCTTTCTGCTTTGAGATGGGATTCTCGCACGGCGCTTCATTGGGCCCCGGAGCGGTTCGACAGTCCGGCCTTCTCCGACTGCTGGAGCATGGACTTCCAGTTCGCCTGCGCTCTTGAAGAAGCGTGCTCAAGAATGTCTGTCCCGCGTGCGATCAAATCTTCCGCCGCCGCTTTGTCCCGGCTGCGAATGATGGCCTTGGAGGCGCTAACAAGCTCCTCAACCTTGCGATCGGCAGCAACGCGCGCCCTTGCCTGAAATGCCTCCGCAAGCGACAACGCTAAAGCGGAGTTTCCCAGGGACGCCTTCACGCGACGCATGTTGGTGGCCCCAGCACAAAGATCGCGCCCTAAAGATCCATACGCCCAGCCTGCATTCCGATACGCAGGCTGCACCTGCTCATCCCCGATGGCGACCTGAGCCAGTTGGACGCGTGGAGAGCGACTCACCGCCGGCGGCTGCCCATGCAGAAAGTCGATGGCTTCGCCGTGCCTGCCCGCCAAAGCCAGCCGGTGAGCCGATTGCAAAACGCCCTCAATCTGCGCCCGCAAAGTCTCTCTTCCTGCGGCTGCCTTTTCGAGCAGCAAGCGCAACGCTGCGTCATCATTGACGCGGAGCGCCTCTTCAAGGTAGACAATGGCCTCGTCAAATGCATAATCCGCTATCAGGGACTGTGCCTGCTCAATTCTCCCGCGCAAGAGGTCCTGACGACGGTGTTCGGCCTCTTCCTGGCGGGCGAACTCGAGCAACTGTTCCATCTGCTCGGTGGCTATGCCTTCCTGTTGACACACCTCGAGAAGATGCACGGCATCGGAAAACTTTCCTCCATCAAGTGCGGAGCGTGCCAGCGACAAGATCTCTTCTCGCCTCGCCTCCACTGTCTGCTGCATGAGCCGATTCGTGAGCAAGCCTTCCAGATTCAGCAGCCGCTCGTCGCCTGGAAGACGAATGCGGGCATGGCGCACGATTTCCAGCGCTTCCCGAGGGCCCGCGTTGTGGCAGGCTTGCACGGTTTCGTCTACGAATTGACGCGCTTCCTGATCCTTGAGCCGCCGATCAAGCTGCATCTTCATCTGAATCAGTACGGATTCCGACGGCATCTGAAGCAGCGCCTGCTGCACCTCGCCAGCCGCTACTTGAAGTTCTGCTGGTGTCGACGCCGCGAAGACCTTGTTCTCGAGCTCCGCAATCAGTTCCTTGCGCTTGATCTGCTCCATGCCCGTATTGACATCGTCGAGAAGCAGTTTCAGCTCAGGGTTCGTCGGGTCCAGCACCTCTGCCTTGTTCAACAGCGGAATCGCATCCTGGAAGCGCTTGGCATTCAGCTCGCTTCGCACGCTCTTTAGAAGTTCCCTAACTTCCGCCTTCTTCTCAGCCTCTGCCGCTTCCTTTGTCAGCAGATTTACTAACAACATTCCTTTTGAGTTGTTCTTGTCGACTTTGAGAGCTTTACGCGCAGCAGCAATGGCAACCTGATAGTTTCCTTCGCGACGCGCTGCATCGGCCTCGCGCAGATGGCCCCGAATCTTCTCGAGCTTCTCCTTTTCTTTCTCAACGTGGAGCCGCAGCTTGGTCAGTTCGCCGTTGCTCGGTTCCAGTTCAAGCCCTTCGTTGATCAGCGCAAGGCTTTGGTCCAGTTCCCTGTTTGCAAGCAACCCTTCTGCTTGCTCGAGGATTTGCTGAATCCGTTCTCCGCGCTCGCGCTCGTTCAGCCGTCGCTGGGCTTCGGCAAGCAAATCCCGCGCCTCAGCGTGACGGTTTTGAATCTTGAGTAGCTGCTGGAGAGTCGAGCGTGCGGAGAGTAGATCGTCCGCCTCCATAAAGCGCTTTGCCTCAGGCAGCAGTTCCAGTGCTTGCTGTTCACGCAGTTCGGCAACCGCTGAGGCCAGATCTGAACCCATGTCGTCTGCGGTTTGGTACCGGTCGTTGGGCGCCTTGGCGAGCGCACGATCCACAATCGAGTCGAGAAAAGGCGGAATCCCCTCACTTTTGGTGCTCAACAGCGGATGCGGCTCGTTCAGGATCTTCTGCATCATGACAATGTCATCGCCATCGAACGGAAGCTCGCCTGCCACCAGTTGATATAGCACAACGCCAGCGGCAAACACATCCGAGCGACGGTCAAACGGCTTGTTCCGCAGCCGTTCCGGAGCCATATAGGGCACCGTGCCGATAATATAGCCGGTCCGGGTCAGGTTGATGTCCTGAACCTTTCTTTCCTCCAGCCTTGCTATACCGAAGTCAAGAAGCTTGATGCTTCCGTCTGGCTGAACGTATATATTTGCCGGCTTGACGTCGCGATGGATTACATTGCTGCGGTGAGCATACCCCAGCGCGGAACAGAGTTCCTCAATGATCCGAAGGCGGTCGACAAGGGCCAGCGGAGCGCTGGCATTGATGAGCTCATTGAGCGGACGCCCATCCACAAGTTCCATCACGATATATGGAACGCCCTGGTCATCCCCAAGCTCGAAAATTGTAACGATGTTAGGGTGCTTGAAGCTTGCCGTCTTGCGCCCTTCTTCGTAAAAGCGCGCCAGCATCTCAGAGTCGCCTTCGATGCCCGCGGTCAGGGTCTTGATCGCCACCTCGCGGCCCAGGCTTCGATCCATGGCGCGATACACAACACCCATGCCGCCGCGACCAAGAACGCCCACGACGTCATACCTGCCAATTCGCGTTACTCCAGTGGATGGGTTGCTATCGGGAGAATCCAATCTCTGCACCTCACTTCGTTCGATTTTGGACTACCCATTGAATCGGCCATTTCGGCCGCAATATCTCGGAGGTCTGTCATAACTCGGCGGCAATCCAGGTCAATTCGGTTGCTACTTCGAATCACCAAGAGAGGGATGCATGTTGAAATTGGTCGCTAGAAAATCTTTCGCATGTTTCCGTTCTGCTGATCCGTCATCCTGGGTGCAACTGAGATAACGCAGATAAGCCTCCGCCGCTCCGTCGGTGTTTTGTTCCTGCTCTTTCGACTGGGCTTGCGAATACACCTCACGAGGCAGTTGCCGGACTCTTGCCTTAACCTTGTCGATGAGCATGTCTCGTACCGAGCTCTCGAGAGCCGTTTGAAGTTCCTTCAGATCAGGATCCGTCCCGGAATTCTTGACGTCACTTGTGTCTTCCTGCTTGACGCCTTCAATCTTGACAAACTCCTCCGGGTCGTCCTTCGCAACAACCTCGGCGTCACCCTTGTCGTTGCTCAGGTTCTCCCCAATGCGAAACTGCAGCTTGATGGTGTTTTTCACGTCAATCGTTCGCTGAGTGTATGTATACGGGCGAGTTACATCCTCGGGCCGGGTCGGCGGTATCTGATCCAAGGCAGCCTGGTCGTCGGATGCCTTCTTTTTGTCCTGGCTAAGTTTCTCGTTTAACTCCTTCATCAGCTTCTTGTTGTTCTTCGTTGCCGCGGCCGATAGTTCGGCATTATCAGATTCGATGTCTCTGAGTGCGGCATCGTAGGACCGCTTAGCTGTAGCCCACTTTTCGTTGGGCACATCGCGGGTGGTTACAAGATACTTAGATTCTTTCGGAATGGCCGTGGGTTTCGCTGTGATTTGATGTTCCAGAACCTCTCCAGACAATTGAAAATCAGGTTCGGGCCCACCTGTCGTCTCCTGATTCCGGATCGCTTTAATGGTCGGAGACTCTTCCAACCCCGCGACAATGGCGTCCTCGAGCGTGTCAATAAATCCAGAGCTGTCGCGGGAAGAGGTTTGATCTCTGAATTGCACCTTGAGAGATATTTTGGAGTGCATCTCATGCGCGGGGCGCGCTGCCTCTTTTGCATCGTGCGCCACCTGATTTGAAGGCAGATAGAAAAGAGATTCGTCCAGGTAAGTCCACCCTATTTCCGTACCCGAACCCGATGGCTTATCCAGATACAGTTTTGCGCGCGCTACAAAGTAGTTGCTCAAGTCCTGGGCAAGAATATCCATTGTGTCTTTGTAGGAGTCCTGCTGATTTAGTTCATACATTCGCTGCAAATAGATATATGCACGCTCAATCCCAATCTCGTCGGCAAGTCCGGCCAATGCACTGTGCGCCTTCTGCAGATTCGTTGCCTCCTGTGCCGCGCTCGCGATATATCCTGCCTTGAGTCTCTCTATGTCGTCGGCAACCAGCGCTTTCTGCGAAGGAGGCAGATTGTAGAGCGTCTCAAACGCATCGATATTGTCCTTCTGGCTTTCATAGTCCTTACTTTGCGCCAGCGCTTTTTCGGCGGCGGCTTTGTCCTGCGCAATGGCCTGTTGCTTTTGTGCATTTTGAAGCGATGTGCGTGCTTCCGGGGTGTCTTCCACCTTCGCGGCCTTTTCGAAGTTCTTGATTGCGTTGTCCCAATCTGCCGCATCAGCAAACTGCTTCCCCGTCTGCAGGAAGTATCCATACGCAGCGTCGATCACCGCTTGAATCCGCGGCACTTCCGGCGCAAACGAAAGCAATGGCGCCACCGTACTCATTGCCTTGTCCATCTGCTTCTCTACAACTGCCGATTCCGCATCGTGCACAGTAGCGTCGAAGGCATTGCTGGTACTTGCAACGTCGACCTCCATCACCTGCCCCGGACGATAGGCCGGATCAACACCCTTCACCCCTTCGCTGAGTGCTTTTCCAGCTTCCAGGTGTGCATACCCCGCGGTGTGAGCCTTCATCGCTTTCTTATAGGCTTCCAGCTCGGCATTCCCGTTCGCCGTAAGCGTGCTGAGTTCCTGTTGCACGCCCTTCTCCAGGCCCCCCGCCTGCTCCAGCCCTGGAACCACAGAAAGCGCCTGATCCGCTTGCGTCTTTGCGTTCTTTAGGCTGTTGTAATCCGGTGTACTTCCGCCAACCGCTCTTCGGTAGGCGTCGAACGAAGCTTGGCCCGCCACCACATAGAGCAACGCAAGGCTGTGCTTCGCATCGCCTAAGCGTGGCGATGCCTGATTCTTCGATAGGTAGTCCCGCCAGCCCGCAATTGTTCCAGCGCGTTGTGCCACCAGATACTCGGCAATCTCCTCGCTTGGCGCCGACAGAAATACCAGCTTCACGCCTTTTTGGATTGGCGGAATCACTGCGGTACCGCCGCCCAGCAAGTTTCCGGTCAACTTCGCCTGATCCGCAAGGTCAGAGAGCGAATAGCTTGAATTGTGCTCGAACTTCACATTATCTGGGACTACGCAAAGCGGGGTCGATCCACTCGCGCCATACCGTAGAACCCCAGCCTTGTCGCGCTCCAGAATCATATCGGGCGCCAGAGCAACCTTCTGCATCTTCCCGTAAGACGATTTGTCCACCCCAGCCGCCGGATACGGCGTGCAGTCGCGCAGCTCCGTCTTGCCGTTTATCATGACATCGCCAATCTGGACAAACGCCGCGCCTGTCGGCCCGTCGTAGATCTCGATGGCAATTAAAGCTGGAGGCTTGGCAAAAGCAATGGGCTCAGAGAAGAAAAAACAAACTACTGCCAGAACGCTGGCCTTGAACATCAATCCCAGCTGCGGCCGTTGCGTAACAAAAACTGAATCCGATCTCATCAAACCCTCAAAGACATCTGCTACAAAGTGATTCTGCGCTCGCGCCTTCGATAGACTGAATTCGTGGGCTGGATAGTGGCCACGGGCAACGGCATCTCAGACGCTGCCGAGCAGAAGCCGCGCATTGACAAGACAGATTTTACGGCGGTTCGCTATCTCTGTTAAGCTACCATTTCCCTTATAGTGGTGCAATCGTTTTGTCCGCAACCTTTCACCACCTCCAAAGATGCGGTCACGAGTGAAAATGGCGGATTCTAAGCAATCTCGACTTCCCACCGAACAGACACATCCCTTGGTCCTGGACAACCCTGCTCCAGGTGAGGCTTCCCTCACGGTTCGGCTCTGGAAGAAATCCGACCCGGCTGGGTCGACTGTCCGGCCCGGCGATCCTGGTTTCAGCCTCATCCTCGATCTCATCTCGTCGTCGCAGGGAATTCTATCCCAGCCCAATCCTTCGCTCGTCGCAGCAAGCTTTCCTGGTGTCGCGGAGGCCACCCTGGCCGCTCGCCGCCTGCAATGGGCCTTGCAGGGCCTCGCCCAATGCGATCCGGCTGCGGATCTGACCGCTGCAATCCTCGTCCATGGAACGGAGGATCTCGCGGACCCCGCTGCCCTCGAATCCGCTCAGGCTTCCCTCGAACATGCCGCTCCGGGCCAGATCCTTGTGTCAGCAACTGCGGCTGAAGGCCTCAAAGACGTCCCGAGCCTTCCACTGAAAGCCGTCCCCGAGTCGGCTTTGCACGAACTGGTTTGGCGCAGCTCCGCCGTTGAACCCAGCCGCCTGCTAGACGAAGAGGCGATCGACGCGCTCATCAAGCGACACGGGCTCGAGAGCGAAGCCCCGCCGGTGCCCCAGGAGCCTGCCAAGCCTGTGCCCACGGCTACCAGAGAGGTAAAGGCGGCAAGCAGAGAGACAAAGGCTGTAGGTACCTATCCGGCCCCCGCCGTCTGGGAGCAACCCGAGCCTGAGGCCCCATCCGCCTCCCGAGGAATGAATCTTCGCCTGCTTTATGCGGCTGGCGGCGGCGTTTTGGCTTTAATTGCCATCGTGGGCTTCTTCGTCTTCTCGCACAGCGGGAAAAACAGCGTTCCCCACCCAGCCGAACCTTCCGCGGCGATCCAACAGACTTCACCCGGCCCCCAAAGCAATCAGCCGACTCCAAAAACTCCGAAATCGAAGCCCTCCACGGCAGCCTCCCAACCTACGCCGTCAGTTGACCAGCAGAAGCCCTCCGCAGATGGACCGAAAGACAGCGGGCGCAATGCCGCCGAGCAAGCCGCGCCCCAAGCGGCAGAGGTTCAGCAGCCGCAACAAAAAGAGCAACCAAAAGAGAAGAGTGCAGGCTGCACCCTCGACCAGTCCGATATTCCCAAGCTGCTCGCCCAGGCTGACACCAACCGCGCCGCTGGCCGCTACGAAGACGCACAACGCCAATACAACCGCGTCCTTGCCTGCGGCGAGAACAGCCGCGCCCGCAATGGCCTCGAAATCACCCACCTGGCGATGCAGCACTGACAGCAGGCTGGGGCGTGGTCGATTCCGCCAGTTCTTGGCGGTCCCGATTGAACATCCCGCATTATGCGCGCTGACTAAGTGCCAGACGGCTCGATTTGAAGCTACTGTTTGGCACTACTCGAACGGCCAGTTAAATGTCCCGTCAGAAAAAAGCAGCTTCATCTTCACTTCGACCAAACCATCCGCCTTCCCACGCACAGTCCAATGTTCGACACCGCCTCGGTCATTGAAGTAGTTGAAGACTACTGCCCAATCGCCGTTCCCGGAAATCTTTTGCACTAATGGAGTGACACAGAGAGAGCGAAATGTCGCTTCGTTTCCGTCCGGTGCCCCGGTCATCCACGCAAACAGCGGCGGCGAATTGCGCTGGGCCAACTCCTGAGTGGCCACCAGTCCAGGAGGACCGACGGTGAGCTTTCTAACTGCCTCCGCAATCTCCACGGCACTTAGGTTTGCCGGCAAGCCCCCCTTTTCGGAGATCAGCACTCCAGATAGAATCCGCCAGCCATCAGGCGAAGTAAGAAACTGGATCGTTCCATTTGAGCTGACAACCGCGACAGAATGACGACGGTCGCGTGTAGTGGCCCAGTACAGCCGGTGGCTGATAGACCAGGGAAAAAGGCTTGTGATTTCCTTGATCCAAAAGGTCCCCTTCTCGGTCTTGAGAACTGAGCCGAACGCGGGTTCGAGATCCTGTGCGCGAATAAATGTGTTCGACATGCCCTCTCCCCTACTTGAAGCTGATAACGGGTGCATTGGCGTTGTACCGCTCGAGGAATTCGTTGGCTGGGACTTCGCGGCACCCGCCAGCGCCAGGATAGCCAGGATCGCGCACCAGAACCGTCTGCGAGCCATCAGCATTGTTTTGCACTCCATCTACAACAATACGGTGTCCTGGATTCTTTAACCCGACCATTACTGGCTTACCATCGGTAGTGGCTGCTTGAATGTCCGCAAGGGACATCCCTTTTTGGGCGGTCGCACCGGCCACGCCGTAACTCTGCAGAAGAGAGGGGATCTTCCAAGGATCGGACCCGTTTACCGGGTCGTACCATCCAGCTTTGCCTGCGTCTTGCTGAAGAGCTGCTTCTCCTGGATCGTTGCCGGTCATCTGTTTGATGATCATGCGGGAAGACGCGAGCACGCAGGACATCGGCTCCTCTTGTTGATAGAGACTATTTCCACGACAAAGGGTGCTGGCTTTTGCCGGGGCAACGCTATCTCCCCCCTTGGCCGCAGTGGCCGGTCGGTTCGCTTCCGGGCCGTTGCCGCCTGCAGCAGACGCGACCCCCGGCTTCGAATAAACGCTGGCATTTGCCTGCGTCATGTCAACCCCTGCCACCGCCAGCCCCGCCACGATTCCCCCCATCCCGCCTGCTCCGCCCCCTGCACTGCCGGCTTCGCCGATCATCACCGTGAAACAACCAAGCACGATCACCCCGCCATGCTCGGTCGGGTCGCCTATCCGCGCCGCCATCAGCCCGCCAATTAAAACCGTCGGCGAACCCATCGCGATCATATCCGGTGGCCCAACGCAGACTGCCTTGTCCGTAGCCCGCGCCGCTGGCAGAAAGCCTATAAGAACTGTCGGCTCGCCGGGCGCAACAATCGGCCCGCCCACATGCGGAATAATCCCCGTAACCATCGGACACGTATGCATATCGGTCAATCGCGCTGCCGGCGGCATCAGTCTCCCTCCGCTTCTAGTTCGGCCGCGCCACGCGAGCGCGACAGGTCCGCCGCTGGCGGCCCAATGCGCAAGCCCTTCACAAATGCGTCATAGGCCGGCCGTGCATCCTTCAATTGTGATTCCAACACCGTCAGGGTAATGATCCCAACCCAGTTCCCCTGGCGGATGTAAGTTTGGGCATGGAGCATGTTTCCCACTGCTCCCACCGTATGCCGCGCTGCCACCAAAAATGCCTCATCCCCGCTGGCGAACTGTGTCGGCTGCGGACCGGCGAGCTTTGCCTCCTTCAGATGTGCGGCGATCATCGTCTTTTGCCGTTCAATGTATGGCGCAAAGGCTTCCGCCGATTCGATTGCGTCCTGACCGAGGCACACATTCGATGTCACGGCTCCTGCATGCGACTGCATTTGCCTGATTCCAAAATCCGACATGAACATCCAGCCCTGCGGGAGCGCAGTCAAAATCCATCGCCCAACTGAGGGAAAACTAACTGCCGCGCCGGATTGTGCGATCTCTTGTATCACGCCGAAACCCGCCGCCCCTCGCAAATTCTCTGTAATGGTCCTGCACTAAAACGCACGCGGTCACGCCCTTACATCTTCCCGCCCTTGGTTCCGTCATCGGCCAAGTCTGGCGCATCGGGAGTCTTAGGGTCGGGAACGTTGCCCGCGCTTCCAGAGCCTGCTGCGCCGCCGCTGTTGATCATCACCATGGTTCCCGAGATCGCAACTCCCGATGGTCCTATCGTGATGAACCCGCCGGCCGCCTTCAGGGTCAGTTCCATGCCGGCCTCGATTGTCACGGACATGCCACCCTTGAGGTAAATCGCCATGCCGGAGTCGAGCGAGTAGTTCTCGCCAACCTTCTCTGACTGGCTCATCCCCACTTTAAGCGTGCAGTTCTGATCCACCTTCTCGGTCAGGTTGCCCTTGATGTACAAGTCGGAGTTGCCTTGAATCTGTTCTACGGCATCGCCCTTGGTCATCCGTTGGAACTTGCCGTCGACTTCCTCCGTCTGGTCGCCCTTCACAAGCAGCGAATCCTTGCCCCCGACAAACCGCCGATGATCGTTCTCCGTCCGAAGGTCCATATCCTTTTCGGCGTTGAGAAAGATCTGTTCGCTCCCTTTCTTGTCTTCAAAGCGAAGCTCATTCGCGTTGGCCGCGCCGCCATTCTTGCTGCTCCGCGTTACGATTCCCGAGCGGGTGCTGTTATCCGGCAACGCATACTTGGGCACGTTGACGCCGTTGTAAACCGATCCCACGATGACTGGGTTGTCCGGGTCGCCATTCAGAAACTCGACAATCACCTCGTCGTTAAGGCGTGGCCAAAAGTAAGTTCCCCATCCATTTCCAGCCCATTGCTGTGCGACTCTCACCCAGGTGTTGTCCACCGTGTGCGGCTCCCGCACCTTATCCCACATGAACTGGATGTTGACCCGGCCCAGCTTGTCAATGTGAATCTCCTCGCCGCCTGCCGCCACAACTTTGGCTGTCTGGGGACCGTAGATCGTGGGCTTGACGAAGCTCTTCGGCGGCGCAAATACAGAATCAGACGATATTGCAGTGAAGTGATTGCTGTAGCCCTGCCCAGCTGCCGAATCCTCAGCTCGAAACGACGGAATCTGATCGGCATGCATCGTCACTCCCGTGATGAGAAATTTGCGATTCCACTCCGAGCGCGGATTTTGCTTCATCGTGAATGTGTAGCCCGCGCACATGGAACGCGCATTGCCTGTCCCGCGAAGAACTTGCGCAGTTGCGTCGGACGCTTTCTCGCGCACAGCGAGAAAGAGCGTCTCGAAATTCCTTGCATTCGGTGTGTCGATTTTCTTCAGATAGCCTTCTTCTCCGGCAGGATACAAATACTGGTCGAATGCGTTCTTGCCAAAGTCGCTTGGGCTGGAAGCCTCCGGAACATCGAGCCGAGCATAAGTGCGGTAGTTATAGTCGGCCGTTGAATGTTTACCGGTCACCATTGTGGATGTGGAAGTGAACTCTGAGATCCATGCCCCATATGCGCCCTCGGCGCCAATACCGCTCAGCGAAAACGGAATGGAAGAAGAAACCGGGCAGGGCTGGTAAGCATTCGGTCCGTCACCAAGAAAAATCTTGTTGTCGTTCTCCGAATGCTCAAACCAGTAGAAGATTCCGCACTCTTCCAGGAGCCGGGAAATGAAATGAAAATCCGACTCCGAATACTGCGTGCAGTATTCCAGCGGCTTATAGGTCTCATTTGTCTTGTCTTGCACCGATAGCCCGTATTCGCCAATCACAGCCTTCACAATTTCGATGACTGTCTTGTTCTGAAAGACTCTGCAATTCGAGCTGAGCGTCAATTGCCACAGTGACGGCACGATCCGAGCCCGGTAAACATCCAGCTCCTCATCGCCCGCGCATTGTTCAAACGAGGCGACGATGCCGTTGATCCAGCGCGATCCCTGCACGTCATTCAGCGCGATTGCAACATTGACCTTGGCGCCCACGATTGCCCTTGGATCAATCACGGTATCGATCGTTGCCAGCAGTTCGACATGGTACTCAAAGAGGCGAGAGATACCCTCCGCGCCGTCAAGTGATTCAATCAGCAGCTCATCCTTTCCGAGTGGACTGGAAAACTGCATCAACCGGTCTGCCTGTTTCATGCTCCCCATGCCGAACCTGCCTCAATCCCACGGCGCCCCGTTCGGGCGCCGCAATATACCTTTGCCGATTGTGTCAGGGCGCAACATCCCAGGCGTATGTGAGTGCTCCATCCTTCACCGAGACCACCACTCGATTGGACGCCTTGCCCTCGGCCAACTGCGACAGCACCTGGCGCGAGAGATCGGGCAGCATCGTATTCGAAAGAATGTTGTCCACGTTCCTTGCTCCGCTCTCTACCTCGGTGCATCGGCCAGCCACCTCGTTGAGCAGCAGGTCGTCGTAGTCCAGGCAAATCCTGTGCGACTCCGCGATGCGCCGCTGAATTTTGCCCAGCTTGAGCCGGATAATCTGCTTCAGTGCTTCGTCTCGCACCGGGAAGTATGGAATGATCATAAGCCGCCCCAGGAATGCCGGCTTGAAGATCTTGTCCAACTCGGGCTTCAGCGCCTTCACCATCCCTGCCGTGTCAGGCATCGTCTCCGGGTCGGCCGTCAGCTTCATCAGTGTTTCAGTTGCGGCATTGCTCGTCAGCAGGATAATCGTGTTCCTGAAGTCGATCTCCCGTCCCTCGCCGTCTTCCATCCTGCCTTTGTCAAAGACCTGGAAGAACAACTCAAGCACGTCCGGATGCGCCTTTTCGACCTCATCCAGCAGCACGACAGAGTAAGGCCTGCGGCGAACCGCTTCCGTCAAAACTCCGCCTTCGCCATATCCAACGTATCCCGGAGGCGATCCCTTGAGCGTGGAAACTGTGTGCGCTTCCTGAAACTCCGACATGTTAATGGTGATCATATTCCGCTCGCCGCCATACAGCACATCGGCGAGCGCGATGGCCGTCTCCGTCTTTCCCACCCCGCTTGGGCCAACCAGAAGGAAGACGCCAACCGGCTTGACTGGATCGTCCATGTTCGCGCGCGACGTTAGAATTCTCTGCGCGATCGCAGCCAAGGCATGGTCCTGCCCAATCACGCGCTTACCCAGATGGTTGTCGAGTTGCAGAACTGTCTCAATCTCGTTGCGCACCATCTTCCCCAACGGGATTCCCGTCCAGGCCGAAATAACCTCGCCCACAATCTGCGCATCCACTGAGACACGCATCATGCCCCGTTCGCCCTGAAGCTCGGCCAGTTCTGCTTCATGCTTGGCCAGTTTGCTCCTTAACTCGCTCTCGTCCTCGTGCTCCTTGGCATCCGGAGACTTTTCCGCCTCCAGCTTCTCATGCAGCCCCCGGATCTTCTCGATCAGCCCCTTTTCCTTTTCCCACTGCTCGTTCAGAACCGCCTTCTCTTCGTTCGCGGTGGCAATCTGCGTTTCGATGTTCTCCAGTTTCTCCGCGTGGTCCGCGCCAATCTTCGTCTCGCGATGAAGAACTCGCTGCTGCACTTCAAGCGCGTCGATCTGCCGCTGCAGATCTTCAAGGCGCGGCGGTGTCGAATTCTGCCCCAGCGCCAGCCGGGCGCACGCGGTGTCAAGTACGCTCACCGCCTTGTCTGGCAGTTGACGGCCCGCGATATAGCGATGCGAAAGACGTACTGTAGCCGTCACCGCCTCATCGAGAATGCGCAAATTGTGATGCTTTTCGAGCGAACCGACGATTCCGCGCAACATTGTGCATGCCACTGCTTCAGTCGGCTCTTCCACTTTGACGACCTGGAACCGGCGCGCCAGCGCGGGGTCCTTCTCGAAATACTTCTTGTATTCCGACCATGTTGTAGCCGCGATGGTCCGTAATTCACCGCGAGCCAACGCCGGCTTCAGCAAATTGGCAGCGTCGTTCTGCCCAGCCTGGCCACCCGCGCCAATCATCGTGTGCGCCTCATCTATGAACAGTATGATCTTCTCGGTGGAAGACTTTACCTCGTTGATCAAACCCTTGAGGCGGTTTTCAAACTCGCCCTTCACGCCCGCGCCGGCCTGCAACAAAGCCAGATCCAGGCTGTGAATGTGGACGCCCTGAAGCGCCGGTGGCACGTCGTCCAGCACCACTCGATTCGCAAACCCTTCCACGACGGCCGTTTTCCCCACGCCGGCCTCGCCGGTCAGAATAGGGTTGTTCTGACGCCTGCGCATCAGGATATCGATCATCTGGCGGATCTCAGCATCGCGGCCCAGCACCGGATCAATCTTGCCTGCCTTGGCATTGGCCGTCAGGTTTACGGTGTATTGATCAAGATGCGGGGTCTTCCCCGTCTTTGCGCCAGCACCAGGGCCTGCACCATCGCCGGAGCGTTCATCCGCGCCCCCCGCGCCGCCGGACTGAAGGCTGGTCTGTGTCTCGCGCGATGACGACACAATGTCATAGAACCCTGCCCGCAGGCCATCGGCGTTAACTATCTGGAGTTCCTTGCTGAAGTCTTTTACCACTCGCAGCAATTCATCGCTTTCCAGCAGTGCGAGCAGCGCAAATCCGGTTCGGATGCTGCCCGCGTTAAAGTCGATGCTGGCTACTGTCCAGGCCTCTGACAGCATCTTGACCAGCGTCGGGCTGAATGCAGGTGAACGCGCATTGCCACTCTTCAAAGAGTCCAGGCTGCGCTCGAGTTCGCGCGTCAGCCGCGAGCGGTCTACGCCAAAATGCTTGAGAATCGCCGCGAGATCATTGTCAGTGGCATCGAGCGCCTTCAACAAAAAGTGCTCAATCTCAATGTCGTAGTGCGTGCGCGATACGCACAGTCCCGCCGCGGCCTCAAGAACCTTCCGCGTCGTTTCATTCAGCTTTTCAATGATTGCCTTCAGGTTTGTGCTCATGTCCTCGCCCATCCTCGCTTTTCAGAATCTCTCACTGCACCAGGTAGATTGCATCTGCCGGGTCGCGGTCAATAGGCCTAGTCTTCAGCCAACTGACAAAACCCAATTGTGGCCGCCGTTCACCGCCAAGTCCCAGTTCACATGCCGGAACACCCTCACGCGCCAGCGCCAATCGAACCTCGGATTCATAACTGCCATTGGAGTAAAACTTCAGCCACGCCACAAGCTCATGGTAGGCTTCATTCCCCGGAAGAAACTTCACGTACTGTTCGAAAGGCATCGGTCCGAGTTCGATTCGAATGCGCCCGTGATGATCCCAAACTTCGTCGCCCGCGATGGTCCCCTCACCCAGCCGCTCACTTGCCACGTTCATACCTGAAAAGCAGGTCTGGTTTTCCCCGCTCAACTTGCGCCATGTACCGGCGAACTGCTCAATCCGCACCTGCACTCGGAAGTAATCTTCCAGAATCTGCTGCAGTGAAGCAGCGCTGCGCACATGGCGCGCAAGCAGCCCCGCGTAATTCAAATACGATTCATCCGGTATGCCCGTCCGCCGCCGCAAACCGGAGGTTCCCAATCCAAGAATGTCGAGAAGACGAAAGAAGAGCGGATCCTCTCCTGTCTTCTCATACTCGATGAAGAATCGATACTTTTCCCACCCGCGATAAAAGAAGGAAATCATCCGATGGTTAAAGATGTTGAGGAAGTCCTCCATCGCGTGGTCTTTCTCTCGTGCCCGCTCAATCAGGAATTCAGTATAGGTATTGGGCATCACCGAGATGGCAGCGCACATCCCCATGAACTCCACAAGCATTTCCTCGGGGCCGTCTTCCACGTGTTGAAGATCGTGAATCTCACTCGGCGGAAAGGCCAATGAAGTCCGCGACGAGAAGCGAATCGTCTCTTCCTGCGGGGTGACGAAATATCCCACGGGTTTGCGCTTCGTTTCTATCTTCTGTAGCAAGCGAACAGCCTGGAAGAACTGAACCCGGAAAGGCTCATCGTCCAGCAGCTTGCGAATTGCCCCGTATTGGGGTTGCTCGCCTGCGCCAATCTCCGGCTCTCTTATAGAAGCGCCTGGGTTCCAGCTCTCGGTGGCCATTTGCCGACGACCTCCTTTCTGAGCGTGCTTCGCGCCGTCAACTGAGCGAAGCTGTTCATTGAAGCATACCCTCCCAGGAATTTGTCAAGAATTGACGCGAAAAGATAAAGTCCGCCGCCTGCAAACTGCTGTTCATCGAACTCCATCTCAACGGAAGTTCCTCGAGCCGGTATCAGGCCGTAAGCAGATTGCACCAGCGAAAAACCCGGGCCCGACTTCATCTTCGTGATTGAGCCGACGTGGTTCTCGCTCGCCGGCGAATCCGACGTGTTATGAAGCCGGAGAATCTCCTGCATCGCCGGCAAGCCTTCCTCGTTGAGTGAGAGATAGTTGAGCGAGAGTAGCGAAATGAGTCGCCAGAACTGCCCTCCGCCGCCGCTGGGCTGTACAGTCTTTGTCGGGCGCACCAGCGCTGAAACCGTCTTGGCTGCCGCATATCCCACCGCTTCGAAGTCTCCCGCTTCGGCTCCAATTTGCAGCCGGAAAGGCAAATCGAAGTTGGTTGCAAGCGTCTGCACGAGCAGCACGTCTCCGTCCGGGTCAGTCAGACTGCCTTCGAGATCGACTATCGAGATATACATGGTTGAGGGAACACGTTCCCCAAACTCATTCAGGCGGCGTGTGGCAGCCCAGAATGCCAGATCTTCCCGGTTGCGGGTCTGGTGCCGGTAACCGTGAACCGGTTCAAGCACGATAGATTTGCGCAGCCTTGAATTGGTTGCGGTCACCTTCTCAATGCTGAAGACTTCCATCTTGTCTGAATGTCGGCTGTCCGGCTCCACTAAGTGTTCATGCCGTGTCTGATCGACTGGGATTGGTTCAGCCGGCTGAGCGAATAGATTGATTGCCGGAGTGCAGCAGAGACGAAATGTTCCCGCAGTGACACCCAGTTCGAGCGACTGCTGCCATTCCGTTCGCTCAAAGCTCGAGAAAAGAAACACAATCTCGGCTTCCTCGCCGAACCCCGCCTCGGAGAGCGGCTGCAACCCCTCCAGTTCAAAGAAAAGGAACTTCTCTGGAAGCGCGAAGTACTCCTGAAGCAGGCGGTGCCCATCCATGGACCGGCGGACAAACGGCAAAAGACACTCTTCCTTGGCAAACCCCACCGGCCGCAGCATCTCGGGCGCAAGGCTGATGACCCTCTTTTCGTCCTTTGGGTCTCGGAGTTGAATTTCGATGCACTTCTCGGAAAGCAGTTCGTAAAGTGAGTAGGAAGTTCTGGGATCGCCGGCAACGTAAAAGCGAAGTCGTGCGAGAGGCAGGCCGGAGAACACCACATCCTTAAAGCAGCGCAGTTTCAGTCGCGCCGCAGCCACGGCCTGAATGTTGCCGGACGCGCGCGGTGGTCGTTTCATGCGCTCGGGTTGACGCCACTCTGCCTCGGCAACGGAGAACGGCCATAGGTCAACGTCATAAGAAGTCTGAAAGCGGCAGGCCAACCCATCCACAGTCAGCTTTGAAACCAACTGTGTGCCCCTCGGAATTTGCATGCCCGCAGTTCTCTTGCCTTGTGCTGGATCTGCCTGACACTCCACTATCGTCATCGAAGGTGTCGGACGAAGATAGCCTGGATGGATGATTCGCGTAAGCGATTCTGCGATCTCGGGAAAATCATCGTCGATTCTGCGGTGGACTCTGGCTGCAAGCAGTGCGAACCCTTCCAGCAACCGCTTCACGTGGGGATCCTCGCACCGGTCGGGATCGAGCAGCAGCCTGCCAGCCACCTGGGGATACTTGCGTGCGAATTCCGCGCCCATCTGGTGAAGATAGGTCAGCTCGCGCTCGTAATAATCAAGCAGGTCCCGATGCATCTCCTACTTCACCTCATACTCCCCGCTGATGAGTTCCAGAACTGTATCGAATTTGACTTCCTCATCCATATCCTCATAGTGCAGCCGCCCTTCAATTCGAAATCTCAAGCTGCGGCTCAGCGAATCGGCGCGTTCAAGATAAACGCGGGGCTGAAGAATTCTTGGCTCGAAGACTCGAATGCACTTTTCGATTGCGGCCAGCAGCCCGTTGTACTCCTTGCCCCTCGATCCATCGAAGCTCTGAATGTCAGGCAGGCCAAAATTCAACACCGAAGCCGCCGTGGCAGGAAAGGAATCCAGCTCAGGCATCAAGGGTTGCCGCGTATTCAGCAGCCATTCAACGTCCCGCTTGAGCGACTTGCGATACATGGTGATTGACGCGTTCCTAGTCTCCGGCCAAGGTTCCTCGCTCACCGTTAGGCGGTCGATTAGCCCTTGCGTAACCAGAACTTCCGCCTTTGCGCGTGCCAAGCCGACCTCCTTCGCTCATCTCTTCACCACTACTGCAAAACCGTGCTGTCAAGCCATTGCTGTGTTTCAGGATTAGCCGCTCCGGTGTCGTCTTCCAGGGTCCAGTGGCGCAACTCTGGGTTGGCCGCCAACAGGCTCTTCACGTTGCCAACTACTGCAGCCGAGATCGCTTGCGCGCCCGTCTCCTGCCCCGCTCGCCAGATGTAACGGTGCAGGTCAAGCCAGGCTCTTGCGCATTCGCTGGCCAGAATAGGCAATGATGCGGCAAGAAGCTCCCTCCATTCACCCTTGCCAGCCAGAACACGCAACTTCTGTCGAACCTCAGGCGTCGGTCCCACGGCAAATCCCGGAGCTGGAGTGCCTTCCTGCATGAGCGTTTCACCCAGGCGCAGTCCAGAACAAATCAGATACGGGACGGGAGATTGGGGGTCACGCGAAAAGAGAAATTCGGCGCTCTCAACCACCTGTGCATAGGCGTCATCCGAGCGGCCAAGTTCACCCGATCTCGGACGGCTCCTTCTTGCTGGTCCACCACTTGACTCGCCCTCCGCGCCCTCGCTGCCCTCCACGGATGCTTCGTCCGTCTCATCTGCCGGCTCATCCGTAACTGCGACGGGATCAGGTTCCGTCTTGCGCCGCTCGTTGAGCAATTGAGTGACGACAAGATGCACTTCGTTTAGTGAGTTCTTGAGCCTGGCCAGATTTGGACAATTTTCGCCGTAGGCTTGGTCGTTATAGCGGTCAAGTTCATCGACTGTCGCTAGAGACTCCGTGAGTATCCTGTCGGCATCGACGTACAGGCTTTTCGGGCTGGCCTTGAACGCGTCGTCAAAGTCTTCGGCGGTGAGCTTTCCGTGCTCAATCGCATCCTTCCGAGCCTCAGCTCGCGCATCGGTCGTAGCATCTTTCTCGTAACCCACTGCGCGGGATTCCTGATAGCTCTCGTAGTTCAGCCCGCTGCGCGTCAGCGGCAGCTTGCGGACGGAATCGGCAATCAGCTTTCCCGCTGTCTCGACCGCGACCATTCGCAGTTCAAGGTCTCCGCCCTCCTCAATCACTGGATAAAGTGTAGGCCAGAAGGTCTCCTGAATCGAGCGCAGCATCTCGATGCTGGGCGCCAGAGCAGGCAAACCCTCGACCCTGAGAAGAGATTCCGCAAGCCAGCCGGCCAGACGAAGATCCTTGCTCTTCCTGCCCAGGGCCTCGCCTGCCAGTTTGATTACCGCACGATAGTCTGCTTTCTTCTGCTGCGCCAGTGCTCCTACCGGACCCTGTTCCTCTTCTTCCCGGCGCGCCTCCTTGATTTGGGCGAACACATTGTCGTAGTAGAGGTTCTGGCCTGCCGGGTTTTCGCCTGAAATGGGTTGGAGCAGACTCTCAGGCAGGGGCATCGTGAGACTCCTCCGGCGGCGCGGAATACGAAACGCTCCGAACCTCAAGAAGTGGCACTTCTTCGCCGTCAATCAGCAGCATCTTGGCGCCGAAGGGAATCTCGCCGTACTTCTCGTCTTCCTGCCAGGCTGATTCGCGCCCTAAGGTCACAACTTCCTCCGCGTGCGTGAAGGAACCTGGGCAAATCACCGGGACCAGGACTTCGCCCAACTCCTGCAGCCGAAACTCGGCGCTCGTCTCAACCCGTGCGCGCGCCCACATGAGGTCGCGCAAATTCGAGGGCGGCTCAATTTCCAGCCTACGCAGATAGTGGATTGGAATCCAGGTGTAACTACCCGCAATAAAGACTTCAAGATTGTGTCCGATCCGTGGGTCTGAATCGGAAATGCTGTTAAACGGCTTTCCGTTCCAGATGCCGCCAAATTCTTCCCCAGCCTTCAACGGGGGTGTCTCGTGATTGGCAAACATGCTCTGCCGCGTGCGCTCGGCGTGGAGCGCGCTGCGATAGAGCAGGGTTCCTGCGGCAGCCTCCGCGTTCGCTCCCGCCAGAAGATCGAGCTGCTTCTCGGCGCGATCATACTCGCCGGCAAACAGAAGAAGTTCGAATAGGAACGTACGGCGCTTGGCATCGAGCGGATTCGACCGCAGTTCGTCGCCAAGCGCCTTGATGGCTTCCCGCAGTTTTCCTTCGCGGTAAAGCGCCAGTGGTGTCATTTTTCCTTTTTCGCTTAGGTAACTGTGTTTTTCTGCAAATCGTAGGTGATCGCAGCCGTTGCCTTAAGCGTGCCATCCACGTCCTGCTTGAAGTACTCTTCCTTGATCTTGGAGTAGCTGAACGAAACGCTTTCGGTGGGGATCTCGCTGGAGGCCGAGATCTGCTGCGAGGTCACAAACAGCTCATCAAATGTCAGCTTGAGAAACGGCTTGCCATCGCCGCCGGCCTTGGAGGCAACCAAGACACCGGTCTTAAGGTGCTTGCCTGCAACCAGCGCCTTGAAGATCGGCGATGTTGCTATGTCCATATGCTTCATGATGCTCAGGTCGGAAAGATCCGCCCGGCCTGCGCCTGAGCCGCCCGTTCCCGAAACGGAACTCGTCTGGGAACCGCCCCAACTGAAAGAGAGGAGTTGAATCTGATCTTCACAACCTTTGACCTTGGATTCGCCTTTGATGTCCTCAAGTTTGAGATGAAAATCTACTGCCATGTCTGTATCCTTTCAGGTTGAGGCCCGCACTGGGGCCGGTTGATGAGACTTGCGCAATGCGCCAGAGGTCGTCAGACTAACCGGCTGGTTGCGGGAGATCCGCCACGAGCCGCAACGAGACTGTAAGCTCATCCAGTTGGAAGTGGGGGCGCAGGAAGGCAACAGCCCGCAGAACGCCCGGTTTGCCCGGTACCTCCTGGACTTCGATCCGCGCTTCCCGCAAAGGCCTTTCGGATTTTGCCGCAGGCGATGCGTTGTCGTCCTCGATAACATAGTTCGCGATCCACTGGCTCAGGAACGTCTCAGCCTGCGAACGGCTCATAGTGCTGCCGATCTTGTCCCTCATCATCGCCTTCAGGTAGTGAGCGAAGCGGGACATGGCCAGCATATAGGGCAACTGCGCAGAAAGCCGTGCGTTTGCATTGGCCTCGGGCTTGTCATACACCTTGGGCTTGTTGCACGTCTGTACGCTGAAAAACGCTGCGTAGTCTGTTCCCTTGCAGTGAGTGAGCGGCACAAATCCCTGGTCGGCAAGCTCTTTCTCGCGCCGGTCCGTGATGGAAACCTCAGTAGGACACTTCAACGCCACATCGCCTTCATCGGTTCTGAAGTTGTGCGTGGCAAGGGACTCGACCAACCCACCGCCCTCTACCCCTCGAATTGCCGCGCACCAGCCGTACCGCGCGAAAGAGTTGGTCAGGCGCCCAGCCAATGAATACGCCGCATTTCCCCAGAGATACTTGGAATGATCGCGACCGTCTACGCCCTCTTCGAAGGCAAACTCGTCAATTTGTCGCGTCTCCTTGCCGTATGGCTCACGCAACAAAACATGCGGCAAGGTGAGGGCCACGTAGCGAGAATCCTCCGACGCACGGAACCCCTTCCATCTGGCGTACTCGGTGCTGTCGAAGACCTTGGACATATCCCGGATTCCAGAGATCTGGCTGTATTCCGTCAGGTTCATCATCTCCGGCTGGGCCGCCGAGAGGAACGGTGCATGTGCCGCAGACGCTACCTGGGCGATCTTCTCGAGCAGTTCGATGTCTTCGCCGCTTCGGCCGAACTCGTAATCGCCCAGAAGCGCCGCAAACGGAGCGCCGCCGAAGACTCCAAACTCCTCTTCATACACTTTCTTGAAGAGTGCGCTCTGATCGAACTCCAGCGCGCGCTGCAGGTCGCGAAGAAGATCCTTCTTCGACACGTTGAGCAGCTTGATCTTCAGTTGGTCGCTGGTTTCGCTCTTCAGCACAAGGTGCCGGATTCCGGTCCAAGTCGCTTCCAGCTTCTGGAATGCCGGGTGATGCAGAACCTCGTTCAACTGGAGAGAAATCAGCTTATCGATCTCGGCAATGCGCAGCCCGATGGTTGCCTCCGAGTCGCGGCTCAGAGTCATCTTGCCTTCGAGAACCTGGCTGACAAACTCCTTGACCATGTCCTTGCCGCGTTCCTGGGCAACAGCATCCTTGCCGAAACGCCCCTGCGCCACAATCTGGTCGAGCAAGGACACTTCTGTTGTTTGCGCTTCCGCAGCTTTCGCTACCGCCTCGTTCGCAGGGCTACTCATTCTTGTCCCCCTCACCCTTTGCGCCCATTTCGGTGCGCAGTTTGCCCAGCTCTTCGGTCTTCGACACTGCATCGAACAGCGCCTGATCGAGCTTATCGTTGCCCTGCAGGCTTCCGCGCAGGTTTGACAAGCGTGTGCGAAGGTCAAGCAGTTCCTTGAGCGGTCCCACCTGGGCGGCAACTGCGGCCGGCGAGAAATCCTCGAACTTCTCGAAGTGAAGGTCGACTCCGATCTGCCCCTTCGCGTCCGGACTCAACTTGTTCTCCACCGAGAACTGGAGATGTGGGGACATGCCCTTCAACACGTTGTCGAAGTTGTCGGGATTAATCTCAACGAATTTGCGGTCCTTCAGCGCTGCCAAAGGCTGTTCCGGTTGACCAGTCAGATCGCCCAGAACACCCATGACGAACGGCAATTCCTTCATCTCGATGGCGTTTCCGACCTCAACGTCGTAGGTGATCTGCACCCGGGGAGCCCGGACGCGACTGAGTTTCTGCTGTGTACTCTCTCTGGCCATAACGCTCCGAAAAACACTTTGGAATCAACACTGTTTCGAATGTTCCAGAATAATCACAGAAATTGCTGCTCATGTCTAGTTAAATTTTTGACTCTATCTGTCCGATTTCAATGTCTGGCCAATAATCCTTGATGGCTCCTCCCTGTTGATCGGATTGATTGGAATCCCGTTTCCCATTGCCAGTTTCCTACAGGTGGAAACTCTCCGATGGCTCGGCGAGAACAATGGAAGATCCTATTTAGAAGGGCGGCTTCGGGGATCGCGTCCAGCCGTCAGCGCGGCAGACGCTTCCTTTTTAGGAGCAAGCGTTCTTTTGTCTTGCAATCTGCTTCCGGACTGATAGACTCCCGGCAAACTGGTGCTGAAAAAGGAGATTCCGTCCCAGGCCAGGAGCTTTGATCGATCCGGAGGTCAGAGCGAAACAAGCTCGATTCCTCGCAGCCGGACCCTCTCTGACTCCGAGTACCCTCGCACCAGCGATCGCGGAGACACCTGCGGCATTTGACGCGAGAAATCATGATGTCGGGATACCGGAAGCAAAAAAGGGAAATTCTGGATGATGTATTGTTCCGAAACCAGGCGTCCAGGGGCCTGCCAGGCCGAGACTTTTAAGGGAGGGTAACATCATGGTCGATGCTGACGGCGAACTGGATTTAACCGACCGAAGAATCGAAATTGTGGCCAACCCCGGCGCCCGAGGCGGGTCTGCCCTCGGGGCTTCTCACTATATCCCGGCGCCCGGCAAGTTGTTCCCCCACGATCCCTCGGTCGGCGACATCAAGCAGCAGGAGTTGGCGGACTGTTACTTGCTCGCCGGGGTAATCGCTATTCTGGCGCGGGATGGCGGCCCCAAGGCCATTGCCGGTCTCATGAAACAGAAGGATGGCCGCGTGGTGGTCCGCCTCTATGACACCGGGGGGAGCCCCAGGTACGTCAGCGTCGAAAAAACGTTTCGCAAGAACTCCGAAAAGCACAACGGCGGAGCCATCTGGGCCACCCTGCTCGAAAAGGCCTACGCTGCGGCCGGCTTCGTCGAAGAAAACAAGCACGCCGAGGGTAAGACCACCGGCCCCGTCGTCACTGGTTACGCGAAACTCCAATTCGGCAGGCCCGAGACTGCTCTCAAAGTCCTGCTTGGCGGCGACGCGGATTACAAGCGATTTGACATGGGGCGCTTTGAGCAAGTGCAGGGCAACGCCGGCTTTCTCTTCCTCCTCCTCTGGACCCTCGACGATACCGACAGGCTCCAGCAAAGCAGCGTCGCGGCCGTCATTGATCAGATCTTTGGCGGCGACGGAGCGCTTTGGATCGCTTTTGTCCTCTGGCGAACCGAATACGTTAAGGGCCAGTGGGAAACCCTGCTGGATGCTTTCGGCGACATCAAGGACAAGAAGGACGCCACCGCCCGCCGCAAGGCATTGCGCCTGGAAGACCTCGAAGCCTTTTTTGAGAGGTACTCTTTAGGCCAGGCAACCATCGCCCGGATCATGGCCTTCGTCGAAGCCAAGCAACTGCTGCCCGGTAGGCGCGGAAGCGGCAAGTACTCCGCCCTGCAGGTCCGCACCTTCGAGCGCATCCAGGATGCCTTGAACGCGGGCAAGCCGGTGGCCGTGAGCACTACCAAGGAAGTCGGCAAAAAAAGTACGGGCAAAGGCAAGAGCGGCGGCGAGGCGCTGTCCAAAGGACTCGCCGGTAACCACGCCTATGGCGTCATCGGCGTGCGCGTCGATACCGACGGCCTGCGCTGGGTGCGCATTCGAAATCCGTGGGGAGAAATGGGCCGCGAGTACATTCGTACCGGAAACAAACTCAAAGCCAAAGAGATCGCGTCGGGCGAATTCGACCTCGAGTTGAACGACTTGACCAAGCGCTTTGAATCCATGTCCGTCAGCGGCGTACGCATTCAAGAGGATCTGAATCAGTATCTATAGGTCTCGCGCTCTGCTCTAGAGCATGTAATTGGCCTTATCTATTTTTTTGCTTTGGCATAGAAGAATGTCTCAGTGCAGCGGATTATGGAGGGATTGGGAACCGTGCTCGATCGGGGTATGCGAGAGACGTAACGGACGAGGATCTGGGCATGCGAATTCTAAGGTTGCCCCGGCGCGTGCGATAGCCACACCGGAACTGCTCCGCGAACTCGTTGGAAAATTCGCTGCTTCGATGGCAAGCTTTGCTCGCGGGGATGTATTCTCATGTGACCGGAACAACGAGCATTGCCGTTCCCCCGTCCTGCGGCTCATCCGGATCCTTACGAAAGATTGCGATTGGCAGACCCGGTGGCAGTGCCTGCATCAAGCGGCCCGCCGCTCTGGAAATCTGGAGGAAAGAACGCTATGGGAAAGTACGATACCCCCGAGCTGAACCTGGAGCCCGATGAGCTCGCTGCGGCCATCGATGAAGAAGACGACGACCCCTACGCAAACCCTGATGACGATGACGATGAGAACGGCATTGAGGGCGGCCTAGACGAGTTCGAAAATCGCCCCGTCGTTGGTACTTCTGAGTGGAAGAAACTCATCTCCGAAATCAACAAGCCGGCCGCGCTCAGCCTGAAAGGAGACTACCTGAGAGAGAAGACCGACAAGAAGCATCGCATGGGCGATCTTCTGGCGGGCTGTTTTAGCGTCTACAAGGACCAGAAACCTGGTGATCCGGATGGCAATCAATTCTATGACTGGCTCGATGCGATGCCCGATCTGCAACGCTTGATGATCGTTGCAAACGCTGGGAAGGCCGGGGAACACATGAGGGACACGCAAGGCGCCAAGTCTCCGGATGCGAACATCAAGCCCTCCATGGTCAAAGCCTTCATGAAGGGGGTCGCGTACCTCGACAGAATCGGGCGAAAGAGTCATCGTGTGAAGTTTGTCGGGGGTACGGCGAAGCTCAATGGCGTCGATTTCAGCACGAGCGATATGAGGACGGTCCTGTCAGGCCAGGGCTTCGCAATCTGGGTGATGAGCGAGAAGGGGAAATTGTATGCGGGCAGCCATGTAAAAGGCATGGTTCACCACTCCAGCTTTCTGGAGGGGGAAAATGTGATGTGTGGCGGCGAATTGATCGCGGACGCTGGAAAGATTAAATACCTGAGCGCGAAAACGGGTCATTACAAAGCGACAACCAGTCACCTGGTTTGGGCGCTCACTGTCTTCGAGACATGCGTCAACAACTTCGATGGAATCAAGGTACTGGTGTTTAAGGATCAAACAGTGGCCGGAGTCAAGAAAGCGGTCCCCAAATTGCTCGCGCCGAGAGACGTAATCAATGATCCTTTTGGATATGACGCCTGGGGCGATTTGGGCCCGAAGCGCATCGAATGGATCCGCAGCGGCCAATGGGGCAACTTTAGCGCCTGAGGTGTCCGCGGAAAGGTCAACCCGTCGAGCTTCGAACTCCCTTGAACCTTCCTGCACCGGAAATCTGAGAGGGTTCTCCCCATTCAGATACTCATCCCGCAGCCTGGAGTTGAAGCCCTCGCGTTAGCCGTTCTCTCAGAAAGATGTCGGCTTCCGCCCTCTGTTCCCGGTCCCGTTTTGCTTGGACACAGAAACGATAGACCCGTTACCATGGCATTCAACTCCGAGGTTGCTCACGCGATGCGACAGCTTCAGCCCGTCATATGGTCCAAAGGCACATTCCTTTCGCCGCAGCACCTGCAGGCACAGGAACGATTTGTCGAAGACAGTGCCCGCTTCTATCTGGACTCCCTGAACTCACGCTCTTGGGGATTCCGCCAGGTTCAGATCGATGCGAAAGCTCTGTCCGAAGGGCGGCTGGCGCTCACTTCAGCTTCCGGAATCTTCCCCGACGCGATGCCCATCGATATTCCCGCTTCTGAGTACCCCCCGCCGGCCCGGGTTCTCGACGAGTGCTTCCAGGACGGCCGCCAGAGCTGCACATTTTACCTGGCTGTGCCTGAATACCGAACGGGTGGAATGAATGTTTCACTCGATCAGGGGAGAGTGAGTACGCGGTTTCAGTCCCAGCTCCAGATGGTGCGCGACGAGAATACCGGCAGCGGCGAGAGGCCCGTTCAGGTGGCGCGCAAAAACCTTCAGATCCTTGCCGACGGAGAAAACCGCGAAGGGTCGGTCGTCCTCGGTTGTATTCGCATCCTGCGATCTGAAACAGGCATGTACCAGATCGACCCGGCTTACATTCCCCCGCTGATCGACATTCACGGTCATCCTGCGCTCAAGCGCATCCTCAGCAACATGATCGAACTGCTGGTAGCGCGCAGCAGCCAGCTCTCCGGTGGCCGCCGCCAGAAAAACCAGTCCCTGGCCGACTTTTCCGCCTCTGATATCGCCAACTTCTGGCTGCTCTACACCGTCAACAGTCATCTTCCCGTGTTGCGACATTTTTTGGAATCGCAGAGCATCCTGCCGGAACAGCTCTTCCGGGAGATGTCCGACCTTGCGGGTGCACTCACTGCATTCTCCACCAAAATCGCCCCGAAAGACCTGCCGGCGTACAACCATGAACAGCTCGGCGTCTGCTTCGGCGAACTCGACCGCATGATCCGGGCCATGCTCGAAACTGTGGTCCCCAGCAACTTTATCGCCCTCCCGCTCAGGATGGTCCGGGACACGATTTACGCGACCACCATCGATAAGGACGCCTATTTCGAAGGTTCGCGTTTCTACCTCGCCGTCTCGGCCGACATCCGCGACGCGGACCTGATCGAAAGAACGCCAAAGTTGCTCAAAGCCGGTTCAGGCACGAAGCTTGAAGTCCTCATAAGCAACGCTCTTGCTGGATTGCGCCTTCAGCACGTCTCCGTGCCGCCAAGATCCATTCCGGTTAAACTCCGCCACCAGTATTTCGCCATCGAGCAGGCCGGCGAGGTTTGGGACTCGGTGCTGCGCGCGCGTAACTTTGCCGTCTACGCCCCAGCCGAGATTCTCAACCCCCAAATGGAACTGATAATTCTGCTGGCACAGCCCGTGTAGGAGCCGCTGTCGCTGTTTCGCTTACCAGGCGGAATCCTTGGGTTGCGGTCATTCCAGTTTGCGGGTGTATGAATCGCGCATTCATGCCCTGGGCAAGGATCGCTTCTATCGGAATGCCACACGCCATAGGAATGACCTCGCCAACATTCCTAACTACCGCGAGAACACGCTCATTGCCTTCACATCAATCAGTGTTTTGCAACTGCTCCCTGCTCGAGGATTCAACCTCTTCAATTGCGGCAATACGAAGCAGATTGCTGTCGACCTCTTGCCTGTAAGTGAAGATTGAAAAGAGCCTGGGTGTGGGGTCTCTCGTGACAAGGGCCAGACACTGGGGTGTTATCTTGTCGGTCTGCGCGTTCCTGGCCGGCATCTTTACCGCCCAGTGGCGCATAGGGTTGAAGCCGCCGATGATTGAGTCCTGGTGCAGCCGTGCGTAATTGTTCCATCCGGCAATCACCGCGTCGGTGTGCGCTTTGTTGTCCTTGTTCTTCCCGATGTGCGCAACATACTCGATGCCGTTCCTGCGGTAAACCACCACCCAACAGCCGCTCATTGGACCGGTAAGAACATCCCTGTGACGGGGCACCTGGCTAATGGCGCCGCTCCACCAGCCGAGCCATTGGAAATTGCGGTGCTCCTTGGTCTCCTTGTTGATCGTCCCAGGAACCATGTGCCTGGCCCTGACCTTCACGTCGGGAGCGGTCGTCAGGGACTTTGAAATCTTCAAACTCATGGGCTTATCCGGCTGATCGAGGAATGCTCCTGGAACCACGTTGAGCTTGAACCATTGGCTCGGCAGGTGGATACAACTGTCGACTATGAGCTTTGTTTCGAGCACGATTGGCGCCTCACCGGGAAACGATTGACGAGCGTTAGATTACACCATTCACCCTGGGAGTGTGGTCGCATGGAAAATCCGCAGCAGAGACGACCTGCTTAGCGTTGCCAGAAGACTGAACCGCAAAGCAAGATCGGCTTGCCCTCCATCCCCATACGTTCGCAAACCCCGGCCAACCTTCTTTTGGCCTTGCAAGCTCACTCGCGAACGATACAATTCGGTGACATCCCCCTGACGCTGGTACTCGGGCGCTCGCATCTGAGACACAGAAATGGAGTCACCACGATGTCATCAATGGGTCACGCTTGGGCGAACAATAACAATGCCCTCTATGAACCAGGAGAGGACGAGGAGGAGAACGAGTTAATTCAGATGTTCAGCCGGCGGGAGACATTTCCCCTCACAATCCGCCGGCGGTGCAGGCAAATCTGCGAAACGTTCATGCTGCGGGGCCCCAGCGCGGCAACGCAATCCTGAAAAAAGCCGGTGCCGCTGCACCGAGAATCGCCCACCTTGCCACCACCGCAGGTGAAGCCGGAATGTTCCTGGCCTCCCATACCGCCCCCGCTGTCGCGCCCGCACTGGCAACGGCGTCCATCGTTGTCCCACCCGTCGGTCTTCTCTTACAGGGCGCAGTCACCGGTATCGCTCTCAGATCGGCCTATAAAACCCATCGGCACTACAAAGACTTGATGAAGCTTTGGGAAGATCGAATGGATTACGACGACCAATGTCACCCTATCAGACCAAATGACAAGGAACTTTGCGCGCGGCATCACCAAATCGTAAGGGATGAGGTGCTGCAGTACGTCATCTTGAAAAAGATGAGGAAGGTAGAACGCAAGCTGATCATGGCCGCACCCATTGTTTCCATTTTAGGCAGCCTGAACACTGTAGTGAAGAACATACATAAGAGGCGCATGAAGACGCTCGGTGTCGCCCGGAAGAAGAACGCGAAATGGCTTGCAGTGCACTACCTGACTTGCGAATGCCAGTTCACCCGCTCATTCATAGCATCGCTCTACAGCCCTGCCGAGGTGAGCTCTTTTGATGGGCTTGAATACGCCCCCTTGTGGAATCTTCTCATGGCAAGGATGAAGTCGATCTAAGTCAGCTTTCCCGTGACCTGAGGTCAGGTCCTCGAACCATCGCAGGAGCTTGTCCCATCCGTTTCCGCTCAGAAGTTGCCGGGCGCCTGCAACCGCAGCCTGCGAACAGGCACCCCACCTACTTCTTCATCAAAAACACCACCGTCACCAGCAGCCCAACAAGCAAAAAGATAATCAGCATCAGCAGCAGCGGCACGTATTGCTGTAGCTTTCCCATTCCGCCAGCCGGGGGCGTCATCGCTGGCGCTTTGGGAACAGCCGGTGCCGCAACTGTAGGGACATGCACTCCCGGAACATGCGGTATCCCTCCGCCGGTCGCCGGCACGGCCCCGGCGTGCCCGCCAGCGCTCACTGGGTAGCCAGCCATATGTGGCGCTTGCGCTGGCGGATATCCGCCCGGCTGCCCTCCAGTTGCCATTCCCGGCACCGCGCCCATGTGTGGCAAAGCAGAAGGCGCATAATTCGGCATCTGCATCTGGGGGGCCCCGGACGCGGCCGGAGCAGCCGGTACTTGCGCTTGGACATTTGGTGCCGGCGAAGCGCCAGCGCCCTGGTTACCGTGCAGACCCATCTCACGTATCCGCGACGCATCCAATATCCGTGTGAACTCGCTTGGGCCTGAAGTCGCTGGCGGAGGCGGCGCGGATGGCACGGCGCGCTGACTTATTCCCGTGGCGGAGCTAGATGCGGTCCCGGCAGGTGGTCTATCCGCATTTTGCGGCGGCTGCTGAGTCGATCTACCTGCAGGCGCTCCAAGCTTGCCGCCGAAATCGCCCGGCTGATCTAGAGACGCGAACATCGCTGTCAGCCCTCCCGATCCTCCAGTTGCCGCTGGCGTAACCGGCTCTGGTTCCCTGCGTGCTTCAGGAAGCGGGTCCGGCTTGGCTCCCGGCGAATCCAACCTGCGCAACAACTGCGTCACGCTGTCTCTTGGCCCCGATGGAGTAGTCGGCGCAAACGGCATTTCCTCCGTTTCCTTCCCCGCCATCGGGTCATGAATCGAGGTCAGTTGCCCCGCCGCAAGCTGGCTCAGATCAAGACTGCCCTTATCGGTTGACGGCTTATAATCTTCTCGAAATTCCGACCCCGAAGGCGCCGACGGAGCAGCCGATGAAAACATCCGGGTAAATGCGCCTGGTTCTGCTGCCGGAGCGGCACTTGGCGTGCCTCGGCTGGCTTGCGGTTCAGAAGCTCCTGATGCCGGAGTTCCAAGTGAGTTGAAAAGACTGGTAAATGCGCCTGGTTCTCCCATGGGAGCCGCGCTCGGCATGGTCCGGCTCGCTTGAGGCTCTGAAGCTCCAGAATCCGCACCTCCCATGGAGTTGAAGAGACGGGTGAATTCGCCAGGCTGTCTATCGGGCGGAGCGGACGCGTTCGCCCGCGGTGCCGGAGACGGCGCAACCGGAGGGGCCGCAGCACTTTGCTCCGGAACCGCTCTGAAGGTTCTGCTTCCACCTACCGCGCCCGAGAACTGTTTTGTGAATCCAGGTTGATCTTGATTCTGGGACACACCCGATCGCGGCTCCGATACTTCCGGCGCTGGCGCGACACCAGCCCCGGAGTGCTGATCCGCTGCCGGTCCGCTGCCGGCTTGTGTCGTGCCGGCGAGTGAAGTGAAGGATGAGATCATCGCGGTGAACCCATCCCCCGAACCGGAGCCCGGCGGGGTCATCCGAGTTGCCGGCTTTGCCGAAGCCTGCGTCGTCTCCGATTCAAGCCCCATGCTGCGCAAAATCTGAGTAAAGCCCACGTTGCCGGCACCCGCGCCGGATGCGGCATTTCCCGTGGCTGGGCCACCCCTTTGGGTGCCAATCACAGGCGCCTTCGCCTGATCAGGCTCTCTTTCGGCTGCCGAACTGCGAATGCGGTCGATCAGGTCATCTGAGGGAGCGTCATTTCCATGAGCTAACACGACGCGATGAACCACCGGTTCAGCCAATGCTGCCGAGCCCATTGCCGGGAGTTTATTTGCGGCATCAGGCTTTTGCGCTTGCTCCGGCTCTGGTCGGATCTCAATGCTCTTGGACGATCCCTTCGACACTTCAGATTCACTCGCCGCTGCAAAGATGCCCGTTGCGCCAAAACTCTGCCCGGAATCGAGATCGGGAAGCTGGGCCGCGCCTGAGTCTGGAAGCTTCTCTGGATTGTCCATGGATTTTGCCTCCGGTGCGATGGGGGTAGCATAAACCATTCGCCGCTCCTCAATTAAACCAATTCCTGCAGCCAGATTGCGGTTGCGCCTCCCTCTCCGGTGCGACTAGACTCAACTTCAGATTTCTCCAGATTTGTTCGGCCCGTCGCTGCTATCAAGGCCGAGTCTCATTCAACTCCCTGGTGGTGGCTCTTCGATGAAGTACCTCTCGCGCGTAGTTTGGTCGGAAGGGATGCACCTCGGCCCCCACCACTTCCAGACTCAGAGCCGTTATTTCGAGGACACGCTGTGGTTTCTGAACTCCAGTTTTCGGAGTGAGCCATGGGGCTTGCTTCATTTCTCTCTGGATGAGGAAGCACTGCGGAACGGACAAGCTGTTTTGCATTTTGCCTCGGGCATCATGCCCGACGGGCTTATCTTTGACATGCCCGACTGCGATAGCATTCCCAGTCCAGCCAAACTGAGCTCTGTTTTTCCTTCCACCGAAAGCGAGATCGTGCTCCACCTTACCGTTCCTGCCCGGCAAGATCAGGGCCTCGACTGCGACGCTTCCGAAGGCCCTGGAACTCGATACAGCGTTGAGCAGCGCAGAATGCGCGATGATGCGGCTGGTCAGGGTGAATTTGATGTCGCGTTTGCGAGGAAAAACCTTGTCCTGGTCACTGAGTCTCAGCTAGCGAAAGATGCCCCCTCTTTTCCCCTCGCCCGCATTGTGCGCGACGGCAATGGAGGATTCGTCTGCGACCCTGAATTCATTCCGCCTTGTCTGCGCATCGGCGCAAGCGAAAGCCTTGTCCTGCTTCTACACAAGCTGGTACAGGCGATTAACGAGAGGGTGACTGCAACAAGGGAAGCGCGACGCAGTTCAGGGGGGCTGGAACTTGGCACATCTGCCCTTGATGTAGCCAACTATTGGTTCCTTCATGCACTCTGCTCGTCCCTGCCGGCCTTGCAATACCATCTTCTGGACCGCCGAAGCCATCCTGAAGATGTATACCGCGATCTGGCTCGCCTGGCCGGGGCACTCAGTACGTTTTCAATGGACTCAGGGGCTGATGAGATACCGCCTTATCGGCATCGCGACCTGGCATCGACGTTCAAGCAGCTTGACACCCTGATCCGCCGCTACCTTGAAGTCGTCGCGCCCACGAACACGGTTACACTTCAGTTCACCAAGGCAGCCCCGGACAGCCAGTATATTCACGTAGCCGACGTCAAGGACGAGCGCTGCATTCGACGTTCTCGATGGGTCTTCGGCATCCGGTCCTCAATCCCCGACTCATCCATGCTTCGCCGCACGCCGGCGCTCGTAAAAATTTGCTCGGCCGAATGGGTGGGCAAGCTCGTTGAGCGCGCATTACCCGGTATGGAATTGCGTCACCTGCCGGTCCCGCCAACCGCCATGCGCGCCCAGGCAGATATGCACTACTTCGCTATTTCACAGGGCGGACCTTGCTGGGACCATATACTTCGCACCAGGCAAGTCGGTGTCTACCTTCCCGGCGACCTCGGCGAAGCAACCTTTGAGTTGACCATCGTTTTGGAGAATTAACTATGGCTTCTGCTCCGAACTCGCCTCTTGAAGAGCTGAGAACCAGCAACCTTGCACTGGCCTTCCAAGAGGTCTTCACCGTCATTCTTCGCACGCGGTTTTCCGTTCAGCGCGTCGAAAATGCTGAAGCCTTCCGCGCTACATTGCGCAACATGATCTCTTCGGCCGTCAAGGACTGCACCGCGATGGGGTACAGCGATGAAGTTTCAAAAATGGCTATCTATGCCGTTATTGGATTTCTCGATGAAAGCGTGCTCAGCTCCAAGGATCCTGTGTTTTCCGATTGGGCTCGCCGCCCGCTCCAGGAAGAAATGTTTGGCCGCCAGCTTGCAGGCGAATATTTCTTCCGCAATGTCGCGGATTTGCTCAATAAGCCGGAGTCTTCAGAGGTTGCCGATGCGCTGGAGTTGCATGCCCTGTGCCTGCAACTGGGATTCCGGGGGCGCTTTGCGTTTGGCGACTCCTCTGAGATTCATGTGATCCTACAGCGCATTCGCGACAAGATCAACCGCATCCGAGGAGCTTCGCCGCTGTTTCAGCGTTCTGAGCCGCCAGCCGCACCACCCAGGCCCAGGCGCGATCAGTGGGTCCACCGCTTGCAAATGGCCGCAATCTCGCTCGCGGCACTTACGGTCGTCGCCTACTTTCTTTACTACGTCCTTCTCGGACAGGGTCTACCCACGAGCGCTAAGCGCGATACTCTTTTGCCCCAGGCTCTGCCCGCCCAAATGCTCGCTTCCACCAGAGTATCGAGCCCCGTGGAGTTCTCTCTATGAAGCGCATCCTGATTGGCGTCCTCATCTTTCTCGTTTACCTCGCACTCGTGATTTGGGGCGGATTTGCATTGCACTTCGCAGGGACCCGGCTCATCCTGTTCTGCGTTGTTCTCGGCCTGCTGGGCGCCCTTGCAACCTTCTTCGTCATTTGGTATCTACGCAAGCTCGACCCCGCATCCGCTGGGCCAGCCACGCCAGACTCCATCAATCTGGCTACTTTGCTTCGCGACGCGGACAGTCGTATTCGCCAATCTGGCCGTGCCAAATCGCTGGCCGCCATGCCGCTGGTCTATATTGTTGGCGACGAAAACTCCGCCAAAACGCAAACGGTCCTCCAATCAGGACTTGACCCCGAGTTGATCGCTGGAAACGTCTATCAGGACGGCGCTGTCGTCCCCACCCAGCTTGCCAACATCTGGCTCGCGGGCAACTTCATTCTGGTCGAGGCCGGGGGCGCGCTCCTGCGCCAGCCATCACTCTGGCTCAAGCTGATCAAAGCAACGCTGCCTGCCCGTCTGGGGTCCGTGTTCTCAAAAGGCAGCCGGCTTCCAGCGAGATCCGTCGTTCTCTGTGTCAGCATCGAACGACTCCTGGCGCCGAATACCTCAGAACAGATTCGCGCCCTTGCGCAATCCCTCAATGAAAGGCTGCGCCAGCTTTCGCAAACTCTTGGCATTGCGCTGCCAGCCTATGTTCTCTTCACCAAGCTCGACAACATCGCTCCGTTTGGCGAGTATGTGGGCCGCCTCTCTGAAGAAGAAGTAAAAGCGCCCATCGGACTTCTGCTCGCCGCTCTCGATTCAGGCTCAGGCCTCTACACCGAGCAAGCTACCGCGCTGATCAGCACCCGATTCGATCAGCTCTTGTTCGCCCTTTCTGAATTTCGAATCGAAGTGCTTTCTCGCGGCGGCGAATTACAAGATCTGGCGCGAGCATATGAATTCCCCCGCGACCTCCGCAAAGTTCGCCCTGGAATTGTCTCTTTCCTCGCCGAAGTCGCCCGCCCCAGCCAAATCGGCGTGAATCCGTTTCTTCGCGGCTTCTTCTTCACTGGAATGCGCGCCCACATGGTCGAGGATGTAATCGACGTCGGCCCAGCGCGCACTCAGCCGGCAGTCACCGCGGATGCTGGAGCCACACGAATCTTTTCGCTCGCCGGCATGCAAGCGGCCCAGGCGCCCGCGCCGCAGAGACGCGGGGGCATGCGCAAGGTTCCGCAGTGGGTCTTTTTGCCCCAGGTCTTCTCGCGCATCCTTTTCGCTGACAAGTCCGCCCTTGAAGCAAGCCAATTGAGCACGCGCACCAGTTACCTCAAGCGGTTTCTCCTGGCCACCGTCGGAGTTCTGCTGCTGTGCCTCTTCTCGCTTTTCACAATCTCATTCTTCAAGAACAGGTCTCTCGAAGAGCGCGTAGCCCAGGCAGCCTCAGCCACTGTCGTGCCCGTGACAGTTGGCTCCTACGCTTCTGTGACCGACTTGCAAAAGATCGAAGCTCTCCGTTCCGTGCTCGACGAACTCGATCGCAACCGCAAAGAGGGTGCGCCTTTTCTATACAAAATGGGCCTCTATCGCGGCAACGCACTGTTTCCGGTTGCCTGCCGGGCCTACTCTAACAAGTTCCGTACCTTGCTCTTGTCGCCTACGCAGGCCAACATCGTCGCCAAGCTTCACGCCCTGCCGCCAATCCCAAAACCCGACGACGACTATGGCGCGACCTACCGGCCGCTCAAGGCCTACATCATGACCACAACCAACCCGGACCCTGACAACGCTCAGGACACGCAGGAGTTCCTTCCGTCAGCATTGTTCTCGGAGTGGACCGGCAGCGGTATGCCCGCATCCGATGTTTCCAGCCTCGCACAGGCGCAATTTGCGTTCTACGCCAGCCTGCTTCCCGATGCCTCAGCCTGCTTTGCAACCAGTGGCGGCGCACCCAATGATATAGCCGTGGCGCAGGCGCGAGCCTATCTCAACGGTTTCCAGGGATTCCAGCACGTTTACCAGGCCATGCTGGCCGCAGCCAACCGCAAGGCCGCGGGACTCACATTCAATGGCACGTTCTCCGGCTCCTCGCAATACATCATCGATACTTCACCGGTTGCAGGCGCATTCACCAAAGACGGATTCACCTTCATGCAGAATGCAATCGCCCATCCCGAGCCCTATTACAGCGGCGAAGAGTGGGTTCTCAAATCGAATGCTCCGCCGATGGATAAGGTTGCTCTCACAACCCAGCTGAAACAGGTCTACACCGGCGACTACATCAGGGTCTGGCGCGACTATCTGAACAAGGCACAATTCGTCGCCTACAAGAACTTTGCCGAGGCTGGAACCAAACTCACCGCACTCGATTCGAATAGCTCCGCTGTGCTTCAACTCTTCTCGCTCGTTTCCATCAACACAGGCGTCGCCGCGCCCGAGATAGCTTCCGCTTTCCAGGCACCACAAGCCATCGTGCCGCCCAACTCCACTGACAACCGCCTCATTGCAGCGCCAAACCAGGCCTACATTCAGGCATTGCAAGGGCTGGAAGTCGCCGTAAAGACCGTTGCCCAGAACCCCCTGGCAGCGAACGACCCTGCCGCCGCGCAGCAGGTCACGCAGGCCGCTATCAATGCAGAGCAAGCCTCAGAGAACCTGGCGCACGGTTTCAATCCTGATCCCACACGCGGAATCGACAAGACAAGCCTCAACCTTCTTGAAGCGCCCATCGAGTCTGCAAAGGCTCTGGCTTCAAAGGCTCCGGCAACGGCCGCCGGCGGAGGTGCAAAGACTTTCTGCGCTCAGATTGCCCCCGTGATGGCAAAGTTCCCATTCAACCCTCAATCAACAACCGAAGCCACCCCAGATGAAGTCGCCCAGGTCTTCGCGCCTGGCTCCGGAGCCTTTTCGCAGTTTTACAACAACACGCTCAAGCAACTCGTTGTCCCACAGGGCGCGCAGTTCGTTCCGGCGCCCGGATCGACTGTTCCCATCAATCCGTCCTTCCTCGACTTCCTAAACCGCGCGCAGAGAATCTCATCAGCCTTGTTCTCTTCGGGCAATCAGCCGTCGCTCGACTTCGCTCTCACTGAGGTAAAATCGCCCGGTGCTTCTGATGCCGTGCTCACTATCGACAGTCAGCAAATCACAGCCGCGGGCCAGAGAATGCAGTTCCATTGGGTATCGCGGCCAGACGGAAAAACCAGCCTGACCTCGCAGGGAAATTCTTCCGCGCCCCCTGGTGGGGCATGGTCCGTCTTCCATCTTGGTTTTGCGGCGACGCACATTCCTCCGAATCTCCTTAAATACAACCTGCAGTTGAACAACCAGACCAACGGCGTTGTGCTCTTCGATGCATCAGGCCCTGGAGCCACACTCCTTGATCCTCAATTCATGAAGGGCTTCCAATGCGTTGCAAACGTCGCTCGCTGACCGCGATCGGTAGAAACACCGGGCGCGCGGCCGGCTTTTCAAGCAGGCGGGCCTGGCGTTTAAGCGATCTTCGATTGAGTTCGAGAAGGTCTCTATCCGGGTTGTAGAGAGCGGGCGATCACCGCAGCAACGAGAATAAACATGACCGAAGAGAATCCCAACCCGCTTGCGCAACCGGTGACCCCGCAAGGGCCGACAGATGAATCCGCGCCTCATGTCAATCCGGCACTAGCTCTCCCTCCGCTTCAAGAGGAGAGTGGCCCAACACCTTTGCAACTCGTAGTCTCCGTTCTCAGCGATGTTGGATGCGTGCGCACCAATAATGAAGACGCTTGCGGCTACGACGAAGCGCACGGCATCTATGTCGTCTGCGATGGAATGGGAGGAATGGCAAGCGGCGAAGTCGCAAGTGCAATGGCCGTAACAACTATTCTCGAAACCTTTGCGAAATCCGCCCCTTCGCAGGTCCCTGTCAGCGCAAGGCTCCTGCAAGCGATTAGCGCGGCAAATACAGATGTTTGGGAAAAGGGCCAGGTGGCCGCACACAAGGGGATGGGAACCACGGCCGTCGTCGCAGCCCGCGATGGCGAAAGGTTGATTGTCGGCAATGTTGGCGACAGCCGGGCCTACATCATTCAGGATGACCAATGCATTCAACTCACCGTCGACCATTCGTACCTGAATGAGTTGATTCGCAATGGCACTGTCAAGATCGAGGACGCACACAACATTGATTTGCAGGGAATGGAATCAGTCATCACGCGAGCCGTCGGGGTTGCGGGAGACGTTGAACCCGACTTTTTCTCGATCGACCTCAAGCCCGGATCTTCCTTGCTGCTTGCTACTGACGGGCTCACGCGCTATCTGTTGCAAGATGAGATTGCCGCTATCCTGCGCGCCTCGCCGCTCGAGTCAGCCTGCGCCAACCTGATCTCCGTGGCCAAGCAGCGCGGTGGCCAGGACAATATCACTTGCCTGCTCCTGGTCGCGCTTCCTTCCCATCCAATTCCTTAGAATTGCTGAACAATGAGCGAGAATTCGCACGAAACGGTCTCTGTCGACTTCACGGTGGGCATTGGAGATGAAAGCTTCCAGGCGAAAGCGGTTGTGCCTGCCGGTCAATGCAACCTTACGCAACTCCTGCCGGTCATTCAGGCAATCGACGACTCGTTTATTGCCGAAGTAACTGCACAAATCAGCGAAGCAGGGCTTCACGTCTCATGCAAGGCTGGTTGCGGAGCATGTTGCAGGCAAATGGTGCCGCTCAGCATTTTCGAAGCGGAAGCTCTCACAAACTGGATTCGCTCCCTGCCCGAAGAGCGCCAGCAGGAACTTGCCCAACGTTTCCATCAGGCTTTGCTCAAACTTGCCGCCGGTGGACTGATTGAACGAATGGTCACCGAGGATTGGCTAGCCGAAACCGAATCCGCCCGCAAGTTGGTGTTGGACTACTTTTATCAGCGGGTTCCGTGCCCCTTCTTGGAGGACGAGTCCTGTTCCATCCACTCCATTCGACCGCTCATCTGCCGCGAGTATCTCGTTTCGTCGTCCCCTGAACACTGCGCTGATCCGGCCAAGTTGCAGGTTGCTCCCATTCGGTTGCCGCTCAACTTCTCTCGTATCCTCAACGCCGTTGGGGCAATGGTCGAAGACGATTCGCGCGGCTGGATTCCGCTCGTCTTCTTGTTTGCCTGGATGAAGAGTGGCGCCCACCCCGGCGATGCAATCAGCGGCACCGGCCCAGCGGTGCTCTATGAATTTGTGAAATGCATGAGTGAGGCTAAGCCGCGCGGCACCACCGATTCGTAGGCTCTCCGAGTAGGTGAAGCAGCGGCGCGTCATGCAAGCCGCTCAAGTGAGGGCGATGCAGCTTCTTCCGCTCTGAGCGGGAGAGGGAACCTCAGTGAGCAATCTTTCGCAACAAGAGTCTTTTCATGTCGGAGACGCTGTTTACATTCCCGGTCGTAGCCAACTGCTGTGAAACATTCTCATTCCAAACATATCCCTGCGAGGCTGCGTTCCAATCCAGTACCACTGGCTCATCTTCGATATCGTGAGGGCTGTTCGCGGAGTAAAGTAGGATAATTCTCGGAGGCCCCCCCGCCTCTCCCGCAAGGAAGCCGACCGCTTCCAGACTGTTGCAATTGAAGACGTCCAACCACCCCATCCCCACAGTTTGGATGAACTGTCGCACGCTCTCGGAGCGGATCAGGAAAACTCCGCACATATCCGAATTTGTAGGGCGCGCTGGTTCCTTGTCGTGCCAGGCATATCGAACCGGCACCATCAGGAGTTTCGCAAAACCGCTTCCCTCGATTGAAAATGCCTGCGCTTCATTGATGCGCACCGGGCCTGCAATCCCCGGCATGCGCACCGGATCCGCGCTGATTTGTGCCGCGTCGATCTCGCCTTTGGTGAGCAACCGCGCCTTGAACTGCGCAGTTGCGGAACTTGCGGTAACGCAAAAGAAAAGAAGGTACAGACCGCATGCGCGGCAAATCATTCTGATCTGCTCCCTAATCATGGCTGCACATCATTGGCTTGCCTGGAGATAGGCAGCGGTCAGCTTGACGTCGTAATTGTTCTCCTTATACTTCGGCCCATTGTAATCAAGCGCAAAGCTCGGCCAATCTTTGCTCCGGATCGCCTTAACCAGCGTTGAGTTCGTCTATAGGAAAACCAAAAATCAAACCATGCCGAATAGGACTCGTAAATCTGGCCGTCGATTTGCAAAGGGTTGGCAATTTCATGCTCTTTGCGGCCAATCTCGGACGCTCTGCCTCATTTCGTTAGGTAACTCGCCCTAAGTCGGTACAGGGAGGATTTCAGGGAAACCTAGGAGTTTGTCGGGAATAGATTCCGGGCATCAACAAAAGCATTTCGTAGATGTCCCATCTTTTCTAAAATGTGGTTCATGGGAAAGAGTTTCCGCTCCGATGACCTGAACCAGTCGC
>Ga0302197_10000475_pt1 | contig 40488 bp, 39 predicted proteins | sample II_Bog_N2_1_FD_193526 | JGI IMG/M metagenome (GOLD analysis project Ga0302197, IMG submission 193526) | Peat permafrost microbial communities from Stordalen Mire near Abisko, Sweden - II_Bog_N2_1 | ecosystem: Environmental > Terrestrial > Soil > Wetlands > Peat | place: Sweden: Abisko... | reverse complement strand
AATAACGCCCTTCTTGGTGCAAAGGATAACATAGTTGTTCTTGATATAATCTACATCCGACAGATTCTTGACATTCATATAGGCCACAATCTTATCGTTAGGAGCTAATGCAAGCAGGTTTTGTACCGCTCTGCCCTTGGTGGTTTTTGCACCTTCGGGTACTTCATAGGCACGCATCCAATAACACTTGCCTTGCAAGGTAAAGAACAGCAAATAGTTGTGGTTAGTAGCAGTGAATATATGTTCCAAAAAGTCCTCGTCGCGTGCTTCGGCAGCTTTAGAGCCACGTCCGCCGCGGCTTTGCAGCCTATATTCGCTGAGCGCGGTACGCTTAATGTATCCCAGATGAGAGATGGTGATAATTACATCTTCATCGGCAATTACATCTTCCATGCGGAAATCGGCTCCGGCATGAACCCAATCAGTTTTGCGCTTGTCGCCGTATTTTTCCTTTATCTCTTCCAGTTCCTTTTTAATAATGCCTTTACGCCTGTCCTTATTTTCAGGTTTAAGTATGTCGAGACAATCATTAATAAAGGCCATCAATTCATCAAATTCAGCTTGCAGCTTATCTCTTTCCAAGCCTGTAAGTGTACGCAGACGCATATCCAAAATGGCTTTCGATTGGATCTCATCCAATTTGAAATTGCTCATCAATTGTGTTTGAGCAATTTCCGGGGTTTGTGATTCACGAATAATGCGGATAACCTCGTCCATATGGTCGAGTGCTATCAACAAGCCTTTTAAGATATGAGCGCGTGCTTCCGCTTTCTTGAGCTCAAATTGGGTGCGGCGCACAATAACCTCATGGCGATGGATAACAAAATGTCCCAGCATCTCCTTCAGGTTCAGCGTAAGCGGCCTCAGGTTTTGCAGCTTACCTTCCTTAATATCATTATCGATAGTGAAAATATCGTTGTTGTTGATCTTTTCGTGCCTTTCCAGGTTTATAAGCGCTACGTTGTTCACGTTGAATGCGCTTTGCAATTCCGTTTGCCTGTATAGGTTATTGATTACAATACTCGGAATTGCATCCTTCTTTAATTCAATTACAATACGCATTCCATCCCTGTCCGATTCATCACGTATATCGTGAATATCTTCCAGTTTCTTATCATTAATAAGGTCAGCTATTTTTTTAATCAACTCTGCCTTATTGAGCATATAAGGAATTTCCGAGATAACGATTTGCTCCCTGCCGGCTACCACTTCCTCAATATGGCGACATCTAACAACAATCCTGCCGCGGCCCGTTCTAAAGGCATCACGTACGCCATCCAGGCCATAAATAGTTCCGCCTGTCGGGAAATCGGGAGCTTCAATAATAGCTTTTCCGCCTTCAGGGTGCATTATTAAATCATCCACACTTATGGCAGGATTTTCAATATATGCCAGGGTACCGTTAATAATCTCTGTAAGGTTATGCGGAGCAATATTAGTCGCCATACCTACCGCAATACCCGATGCTCCATTCAGAAGAAGGTTCGGGATACGGGAAGGCAAAACAGTTGGTTCTACCTCAGAATCATCATAGTTCGGGATGAAATCGACAGTTTCCTTGTCAATATCTCCAATCATTTCTTCTGCCAGTTTCCTTAAACGGGCTTCGGTATAACGCATTGCTGCAGGGCTATCTCCGTCAATAGAGCCAAAGTTACCTTGTCCGTCTACCAATGGATAACGCAAAGACCAGTCCTGTGCCATACGAACCATGGTATCATATATAGAAGCATCCCCGTGCGGGTGATACTTACCCATAACCTCGCCCACTATCTTGGCGCTCTTCTTATACGCCCTGTTAGAAAGCACACCGAGCTCATACATTCCGAATAACACCCTGCGGTGCACGGGCTTAAGCCCGTCGCGCACATCGGGCAGCGCCCTTGAAACGATTACCGACATTGAATAATCAATGTAGGCCGTCTTCATCTGTTCCTCAATATTAATAGGTATAATTATCTCTCCGGTTGCCATAATGTGTTCTTTGTTTACTTAGTTAAAATAAAATACTGGTTTAAACGTTTTATAGTTAAGTGGTCGAAAGTATACAAAATCAGTTAGCAAGGCACGAAAAATTTATTGATGATTTATTAACATTTTTTAGTTCAAAAAACCAACCCTAACTAAGTACTATACGTATATATGAATAGACTACCTTTGAACCGTTATTTAAAACATGAACAAACCATAAAATATATGGAAGCTAAATTTTCACCGAGAGTTAAAGACGTAATATCCTACAGCCGGGAAGAAGCACTCAGGCTTGGGCACGATTATATAGGCACCGAGCATTTGCTCCTTGGCATTATTCGCGAAGGAGAAGGAGTGGCAGTTCAACTGCTCAAGAAATTGGGTGTTGACACAGGCGACCTCCGCAAAACTGTGGAGAACTATGCTCCGCCTACCAACAAGAAAATAAATCATCTTGCCAATATTCCATTGGTTAAACAAGCTGAAAAAGCATTAAAAATTACTTATCTTGAAGCCAAATACTTCAAGAGCCTGGTAATTGGAACCGAACACCTGTTGCTTGCCATCCTTAAGGATGAAGACAGCGTGGCAGCCAAAGCGCTGAACGTATTTAATGTGAGCTACGAAAGCTTTCGCCAGGAACTGGAGATGTATAAGATCAGTCCAAAAGCTGAATCACCCAACACACCTGCTGACGATGACGATGATGATGAAGAAAGCTCAGCAATGGGCGGTGGCAGCGGAAGCGCACCGGGCAGCAAACGCGCCTCTTCGGAATCAAAATCTAAAACTCCTGTATTGGATAACTTCGGCCGTGATTTAACCAAAATGGCTGAAGAAGGCAAGCTGGACCCCATAGTAGGAAGAGAAAAAGAAATTGAACGCGTATCGCAAATATTAAGCCGCAGGAAAAAGAACAACCCCATTTTAATCGGGGAACCGGGCGTAGGAAAGTCAGCTATTGCAGAAGGCCTGGCTATCCGGATTGTGCAAAAGAAGGTATCGCGCCTGCTTTTCAACAAAAGAGTAGTAACCCTTGATTTGGCTGCACTTGTAGCCGGAACAAAATACCGCGGACAGTTTGAAGAACGTATAAAAGCCGTATTGAATGAATTGGAAAAAACTCCCGATATCATTCTCTTTATAGATGAAATTCACACCCTGATAGGTGCAGGCGGAGCTTCCGGATCGCTGGATGCATCCAACATGTTTAAACCTGCCCTGGCACGCGGAGAAATTCAGTGTATAGGCGCAACTACCTTAGATGAATACCGCCAGTATATTGAAAAAGACGGAGCCCTGGAAAGAAGATTCCAAAAGGTGTTGGTAGAACCTACCTCGCCGGAAGAAACTATTCAGATACTGAATAACATTAAGTCTAAGTACGAAGAACATCACTACGTTACTTATACCGATGATGCCATTAAAGCCTGTGTTTATCTTACCAACCGCTACATTAATGACCGTCACTTGCCGGATAAGGCAATTGACGCTCTGGATGAAGCCGGCGCGAGGGTACACATTACTAATATAAATGTACCACAGCATGTGATTGACCTCGAAAAGAAGATGGAACTGCTGAAAGAAGAAAAGAACAAAGCGGTACATAACCAAAAGTATGAAGAAGCAGCCAGGCTGAGAGATAGCGAAAGACTGCTGAACGAGCAACTGGAAGAAGCCAAGAAAACCTGGGAAGAAGAAACCAAATCGCACCGCGAAATAGTGAGTGAAGAGAACGTAGCGGAAGTGGTTGCCATGATGACAGGTGTTCCTACACAACGTATTGCCGAACATGAAAGCGCCCGTCTCTCTAAAATGGAGGAAGAGCTTAGGGGCAAAGTTATCGGGCAGGATGAAGCCGTAAAAAAAGTAGTACGTGCCATACAACGTAACCGCGCCGGACTTAAAGATCCTAATAAACCTATCGGTTCTTTCATTTTCTTAGGACCTACTGGAGTAGGTAAAACCCAGTTGGCAAAAGTTATTTCACGCTACCTGTTCGATAAAGACGATGCTCTTATCCGCATTGACATGAGCGAATACATGGAAAAATTTGCCGTATCACGTTTGGTGGGCGCTCCTCCCGGATATGTAGGATATGAAGAAGGCGGACAGCTTACTGAAAAGGTACGCAATCATCCTTATTCAGTGGTGTTGTTGGATGAAATTGAAAAAGCCCATCCGGATGTATTCAACTTATTATTACAAGTGCTGGACGATGGACAACTGACAGACAGCCTGGGAAGAAAAGTGGATTTTAAAAATACCATCATAATAATGACCTCTAACATCGGATCGCGCCAGTTAAAGGATTTTGGTCGTGGAGTAGGATTTAATACCACCGCTAAGCAAGACAGCGCTGAAGAAATTGACAAAGGCGTAATTGAAAGCGCCCTGCGCAAAACCTTTGCACCTGAATTCCTAAACAGGGTTGATGACGTAGTTATCTTCAGTTCCCTCACCAAGGAAAGCATGCATTCTATTATTGATCTCGAATTAGAAGGCTTGTTCCAACGCATAGAAAGAATAGGATATAGCGTTAAAATAACAAAAGAGGCCAAAGACTATATCGTAACCAAAGGCTTCGACCCTCAATTTGGCGCACGTCCGCTGAAAAGGGCCATACAGAAATACCTGGAAGATCCGCTGGCCGAAGAAATTATTAAGGCTGGCGTAACCGAAGGTGATACTGTAAGCGTAGATTATGATAAAGCCAAAGATGACATTAAGATTAAAGTGATAAAAGCGAAATCGAATAAGAAGAACAAGAACGAGGAAGAAGCAAAATCTTAAACCGGAATTTGGAATTTTTTATAGGGGCGGAAATTAATTCCGCCCCTTTTTTATATGTACAAATTATTTATAGATGAATATTCCCCTGTCTTATTTCCAGAGCCATAAAAAGACAGTCGTTCTATTATCCGTTATATTACTAATTGGATTCATTTCCCTTTCTTTCTCCATTGCAAATGCCATTAATATAAGTTCAGATTTTACCGTTTTTTGGCAGGCAGGCAAAAATTTTATTGCTAATCTATCGCTGTATTCAAATATCGGCGGGGCCAAACGATATATATACCCCCCGTTTGCGGCCATGCTTTTTCAGTTGTTGGGTATATTCAGCTTATACCAGGCCGCCGTAATTTTCAGTATATTCAATTGCCTTTTTTGGGTATTGATACTTTATTATACCCGCAAAATATTGCTTTTGACTTCCGCGACAACTAAGCAGGTTAATTACTCTTTGGTTATTGGGTTTTTATTATCCTTCCGGTATTTCTGGTATCATTTGAATTTTATTCAGATGAATGAGCTTGTCCTTATGTTAACCCTTGCAGGAGTTTACAATTTTTTAAAGAACAAAAACCATTTTGCAATACCGCTATTGGTAATAGCTACCTTCATAAAAATACTTCCCATCCTGATTTTGATTTGGGTATTGAGCAAAAGTAATTTTAAGAACTATTTACGTACTGCTATCTGGGTTCTATTTTGCATGCTTGCTCCGGTTATGTTCAGAGGCTTCCACCAGGGAGTAGCCGATATCAGCGATTATTATACAACGTTTCTTGAGCCATTTACCAATGGGCGCGTAGAGCCCGAATTGCAAAATTATGGTTTAGCGGCTGCCCTCTTTAAAATGTTTTCTTATACACCGGATGGGGATAAATATCATTTCATAGTTACTCAATTAAGCACCCCGGCTATTACATTTATATATAAAAGCTTACTTGTGTTCTCTTTCGTTGCCTTTATATCCTTGCTCAGTTACTCCAGATTTATTGCAAAGAAAATATCATTAGTCGAGGTTGGATTTATTTTAATGTTCACCCACTTACTTTCAGGTATCACCTGGGAATACCATCTTATCACACTCATTTTTGTAATACCCCTGCTCTTTTTAAATTTCCTGAATACAGTAGCAAAGTACAAATGGTTCTATTATATTTTAGGAGGTATTTTGCTTTTTAACTCCCTTATTGGGGCTGATACAGTCGGATTTTATCTCTTTTATAAATGCTGCGGATATAGCTTACTTACCTGGATGCTTCTCTTTTTAGAGATCTATTTCTTCCTGATTTATTTTATCTCCCCAAAAAACAGATTGGAAATAATAACAGATTAATTACTTCACCTAACCCCTAAACTTATTTCTGTATCATAAATTTTCCGTTGGAAATGAGGTTTCCGCTTTCACACCTAAACAGGGAATTTATTCTCCCCCATTAATCATGCGGGAAACAACACCCTTGTGTTTTTTACCGAGCTCGGCAAGAATAACTCCGCCTATATGAATTACGATATAGGAAATGATGACCCACATAAATATATTATGTATGCTTTTTGCCGTATTGCGTAAGTCTTTTAAGTTTTTCATACCATCGGAATAAGCCATAAATAAACCGGTGCAGGCCTGAACAAACAAAGCAAAGTAGAAGAAAATATAAAGGCACCTGACAATTAAAAAGTGTTTTGTTTTTTCTTTGTCTGCACCCGGCATCCGTAAATATTTTAAACTGTTTTTAAGCATGGGAATTATCTTTTGTTCCTTTGGCTGGAAGAACTCAAATAATATGCGGAACCCCAACAAGGCGGCCAGTACATAGCCGATATAAATATGCCAATGCCAAACTAAGTCGCTGAATTCATGTGCCACCGAACGGGCCTGATCGGAAGAAACAGGTATATTACTTTTTTGCAGGTTTTCCTGTACCAGTGAAGTGTTATCTTTTGCATTAAGTAAAGTCTTTGCAAAAAGCACGGTAGTAAGCGAGCCAAAAATAGTGAAAAATGTACCCCAATGCCATATGCGCAAAGCGGGTGAGTGTTTACCATTAAAGCCCGGTTCGGTAACAAGAGGCTTTGATTCTGTTTCCATCGAGTAGTATTTCCTACAAAAATATACTAATATTGAGTTTGTACTATGTTATGTTTGTGTTAATTTGAAATTTCAGTATTATAGCCGGGCAGCAAGGCTATAGTAGTAAGAGGCTATCTCATATTTATTTTCTTTCTCGAAAGACTTTGCAATAGTTAGTATGGCTTCCCTGTTATTAGGATCATTAGCATCCAGTGTATTAAAATAATGTACTGCCGTATCATACTGACCCCTTTGCAAATAAATCATTCCAAGATAATTGGCGGGCGGTGCAAACTTTGGAGCTATATGAAGAGCATTTTTAAATGCAACTATAGCGCTATCAGGGTATCCTTCTTCCTCATAACACAATCCCAGGCGAAGAAAACAATCCGGGTATCCGGACCAAAGCTTGGTTGTAGTTTTATACTCCCGTGCCGCAAGTGAATAATACTGCGATTTTTTAACAGAGTCTTTTGAATTTCTCGCGGTATCGGTGAATTGAGCTGCACGCGCGTAATGATCCCATCCTCCAAACATTCCGGAAGTGTTAACAGTAAAATTATCTTTCCAGCTATTGTTTCGGGGCATGAGAAGAATGGCGTAAACAATAGTGAGGCATACAGCAGGAATATAAAAATTAATTTTCTTTTTGGGTATAGGGTGTACTTTAGAATATCCTCTTGTTAAAATAAACAACCCTGCCATAAACAAAACGGGCCAGACATAAATGGCTATTACGGGGTTGCTGTCAAACATAAAAACGGGAAGCAAATTGGTATTGAATTTATGCTTGAGGAAATCGGGAATGATAATGTCAAAAACAGGATTGCTGAATTGAGAGGAGTCATTGGGAATCTCATATATTTTTGTGGATTTATCCATCCATACAAATAGCAATCCTAAGCCTGAAATAATATAAAAGAAATAGGCGGATATTTTTTTGGAAGCAAGAAAAGAAGCACCTTCGTATAAACAAATAAAGATTAAAGGTATGATTTGCCTGGGACCAAATGCCCAGCCTCCGTCCCACATGAAATAGGATGAAATTAACAGCGTGTATATTATAATGGTAACCAACAAGTAGTTTTTTATACCCACAATAAAAAGCTCCTTCGCTTTTCCGGACAGAAAACCTTTCAACAATTTTATATTTTGTTTAATAACATACCAAAGCAATACAGCCAATACGGGCGCATAAAACAACATACCCCTGTATACTGAAAAAATCATTCCCCAAAGAGCGTCACCTCTTGGGTGGGTGAACCCGATATCCTTATGTCCTGCATAGCTATTAGCCAGGTAACTATATGGAGTAAGCAACATGTTTCCGGTTACATGCAGGTTATATAACAATATAAATAATAAACCGGGTATAATTCCGGCCATAAAGAAAACAGGCTTTGTTATTTTCCTTTCATTAAGATAAATAAGTATTGCCCATAGAGGGATCAGTATTCCAACCGTAAATTCAGCAGCTACAGCAAGGCCTATCATTAATCCGGCAAAAAGGTAGTTCTTCTTCTTAATAAAAATATACCCGCTTAAAGCAAAAAGTCCGCTCAAAATATGGCCTGTAAAGGTTCCGGCGTAAGCAAACAGAAAAGAAGCGTAAAAGCTAAACATTACAATAATTACAGGTGAAAAAAGCGAGGAGGTGCTTCCGCCATCTGCCACTTTATTGTTTTCGGAATAGGCTTTAGATGCGGCTAACAGCGCAAGAAACAGCGCAATAGTAAAGGGCAACGAGCCACATAAAATATCTGCCAGAATAAATACAGTGGAGATTTTAGGTAAAGGAAAAAAAAGCCTTCCATCCGGAAAACTTATATCTCCTCCGGAAAACTTATAGGCATATATGTAAATCGGATATTTAGTTAATGAAGAATCCTTTAATTCGGGAAGCCCGATTGATTTATAAACATAATAAAAGGGATATACTAAAAAGGTTCCCAGCGGCGCTTTATCAGAATAATAATGTCCCTTTACCTCACTTCGGTCCAATGAATAATCTTTATACTTATCTATTTGAATGGTCTTATTTTCATATAGTGTAAGAACAGGCAAAGCGCGTGAAGTTGCATTGGGAGTTATCCATACATCCAGGTAATAAGAGGAAAGCAGCAGATTAACAGAGATGAATAAAGCATAAAACCATTTCCTGCCTCTGCCCGAAGCAGTTTGATTGTATGAATTATCAATAGAATTCACTGGTCTTACAGCGTAAACAATTTAAATCTCATCCTAATTAATTTCATTTTTCAATAGGCAATATTACTCTTACTTCTATCTATTAAAAAGTCGGAAAAAGCTCGCCCCGGTATTTAGATATATCTGCCGGAGGGATGGTAGCGCCATAGGAAGCATTAATTTGAGATATGAATTGGTTTGCTATAAGCGCGTAACCAATGGCCGTAGGATGTATTCCATCCAAACCAAATGCTCCGCCTTGTATAAATTGCCTGTTAAGTGTTATTCCGTTTATGGTAATGCTGCTATTCAAGGTACTTAAAAAAGAATGCATGTCAACTACAGGATAACCGAATGAAGCGGCAATACTTTTTATGGAAGCATTGTAAGCACTTGTAGCTGTTTCAACCGAATCAACTTCAGAAGCATCTAAAACCTCGTTGTTTGGAATAGGATTAGATTTATAAACTCCCTGCCCCGCTAATACGCTATTATATTCTGAAAGAAGTATATAGTCGCCGCTGCTGGCCTGCCTTACACCGGCAGCAGTTGTTATCCATAAATATTGTTTTACTCCATTCACCATAACATAGGATGGCACGGTATTAAAAAACGGAATAGAGGTAACATCCGGAATGGTGGCGCAAATACCTTTTGCTCCCATGTTATGAAAGGCCAATAATATGGAATCGTACTTCTGTGCAAATTCGGTTGGGGGAGTAATATCATTCAGCGTTACAGTTCCCAATCCGGGTGCCGTTTCCGATTGCACCACACCACCGCTTGTGGCATAAGCTAATACATCGTTATTACCTAACCAGCAGGTAAAAAAAGTTGCTTTACTTGACCTGATAATATTAATATATTGTATGGGATTAGTAAGTGCAGCGCCAAAATTGAGGTATCTGCCGTATGGATTTCCAATAGGCGTAGATCCTAAAAGCGAAATGACCTGGTATCCGCATGTTACATTATTAATTATAGCCTGCGTAGAATTAAGCGCCACACAGTTATTGAGCAATATACCAGCAATACCCAAATTATTATATGAATTACCCTGCAAATTTGTTCCCCATGTAGCCCAGGAAGGGTCGGGATCGCAGGGGTTTGGCCCTGCGGTAGAATCATCACCCGGCTCAATAGGAGTAGGTTGCCCGTTTAAATACACCAAATGAATATACCCTGATCCATTCGCGGTTACCATAGGCTGGTTAAAAGGCATGGTAGGATCTGCCATTTGTATTTGTTTAGCAATTATGGAAGGGTATGAGTTGCTTTGTCCGTAAGCATATAGGCCTCCGTCCATATACCCTTGTGTAAGAGAATTACCCACTGATATAAAGTTGGAAAAATTGGCACTACCCGTGGAATAGGAAGGCGCACTGTATTGTGTTTTAGTGCAGGAAGCTAATGCCAGGGCAATAATTGAGGTATATAGTAATGCTTTTTTCATGACCATTGTTTTTTAAAATTGATAATTAATACCTATACCAAACATATTTACTATCCGGTGGTACGATGCTGAAAAGTCAGGACCGGCAATAGATGCCGATCCGCCGCTTGGGTTACTAGGATTATTCCACGTAGTATTATTCCAGGTAAAATCGGAACGCAGGAAGGATACATCTACCGAATAGTGCCTGCAGAATTTAACTCCTGCGCCAAGTGAAAATCCGGTTGAGTTGGCATCTACAATTTCGGGACTTACATATCCATTTTGCACAGGTGTATTGTCTATATAGTAACCTACCCGTAAAGAATATTTTTTCAAATAAGTAACCTCCGCTCCCATCCTGTTTGCCGTGGCGTTTTTCCAGTTGTAATGAAAACCCTGTGATGGAGTATTGGGATCTGAAAAGCTAAAGTGCAATGAATCAAAAGTACTCCAGAATGTATAATTGAAATCATACGTTACCATGAAATCCCAATTTTTGCAGCAGGAGAATTTAAATGCGAATCCGGCAGTAAATACGGCAGGCATATTCACATTGGTTGAAAAATTTTCTGTTCCCGGAAATTCTGTTGCCAGCGATGAAGGAATTTGTGAAAAATTTACATTTCCATTGGGTACTGTCATATCCAATGCTGAACGATAACTTACGCCCAACTGAAAACTTTGATGGGCCGAACTGTCGCTGCCATGTTGCCAAATTTTTGAAAACAGTCCAACATTATAACCGAAAGCATGTCCGGTACCATCTAAATTCACCTCTCCGTTAGCATATTCATTACTCGCAACAGGAATAGCTTTTGTATCGGAAAAAGTTCCCAGGGTGTAAACAAACCCTCCGCCTACACTCAGTTGTTTACAAATTTGGTACGATACCGTTGGTTGAAACATATAGGTTTTTAAAGCTATGCTTTGAACGATATACTCGCCCTCCCATGTGCCTGGATAGGAAGCAGAAGAACCGAATTGATTATTAATAGATAAGCCTATTCTTAGCTTATCCCAAAAGCTTCCGACATAGTAAATGCCAATAGGTGTATAAACGGAAGATGTTTGGGTTGTATTAAACGTTGAAGGGGTTTGAACTGAAACATATGGATAAAGACCTAATATTCCGGCAGTAAGATTTTGTCCATATAAATTATTCATCCCGGCAGGATTATAAAAAACCGTAGAGGCATCCCCGCAAAAACCCGTAAAGGCGCCTCCGAACGCCGTTGATTTAGCAGATTGTTGTGGTATCTGGAAGCCATCGGCTGAAAGCTTAAAAAAAGGAGCACTCAGGAGTAGGAGTGAGAAAATAACGAGTAGTTTTTTCATGAGTAATTGTGTTTTGATTTACAAATATAAGAATTTGAGATTGCAAACCAACGATTCGATTTATTACATTTGAATATTTAATTCACCCGATGAAATTCCCCAAAAGATACTTCCTTCTCAGCTTTGTAATATGTGCCGTATCTTTTAACAGCAATGCCCAAAACGATGTATATAAAACACTAATGGTAGATGGCAGGCAAAGGGAATACATCATTCATTTTCCTCCCAATTATCAGATTACTGCTAAGCTACCCGTGCTTTTCGGGCTGCATGGCGGAGGCGGCAGTTACGAAAACACTGCTAAGTTTTATAACCTGAATGCTTTAGCTGATAAAAATGGTTTCATAGTCATATATCCCAATGCCATTGATAAAAGCTGGACTATTCCCGGCTTTTCAACCAGGTCAAAAGGAACTGATTCGACGGTGGATGACGTACATTTTATTTCTGTTCTGTTAGATACCGTTATTCAGAATTATAAGGGAGACAGTACTAAGGTATTTACAACCGGAATATCACGAGGGGGAGAGTTTTCCCTTTATCTGGCCTACAAACTTTCAGGCAGGATTACTGCTATTGCCCCGGTTTGTGCAAGTGTACCTGTGCCGGTTTTGAAGCATTATTCATTTCGTCACCCAACACCCGTATTACTCATTAATGGCACCAACGACCCGCTTATTCCTTATGATGGAGGCTATGGAAAATATTTAAGAACTAATGAACCCAATGAGGGATTTGACATGGCACCTACCGAAGACTTAATTAGGAAAATCGTTATTTTGGAAGATTCCATAACTGTTATTTCCAAAACGCCTGTAACAACATCCGTCCCCGATAATGATCCTGATGATGGCTGCAATGCCATAAAATATGAATACCATTCCGGCGGGGTAACCGTTATTTTGATTAAAGTAATTAATGGGGGCCATACCTGGCCGGGCGGAAAACAATACCTGCCAAAATTTATAATTGGCAGGGTATGCAGAGATTTTAATGCTGAAGATGAAATATTTAATTTTTTCCTGACCATTATCCATAAACAATAAAATAAACTAACATGAAAATACTAGGACTTATAGGTGGAATAAGTTGGATATCTACCATTGATTATTACAGACAAATCAGTTTAGGGTTCAATGAAAAATTAGGCGGCAGTGATTTTGGAAAATGCATTATTTATTCCCTGAATTACCAGGAAGTAATTAACAATAGCAACAAAGGAGACCTTGAAGCCAATTACCAAATTATTCAGGATGCAGCTATAAACTTGAAGTTTGCCGGAGCAAAGGCCTTATTACTCTGCGCCAATACCCTGCATATGTTTGCCGATAGATTAGAAGAAACTGTAAAATTGCCGGTAGTGCACATTGCAAAAGCAACTGCCGTTGAAATTAACAAGCAAGGATTAAAAAAGGTTGGCCTGCTAGGCACCAAAGCCACCATGGAAATGGACTTTTATAAAGATGTCCTTAAAAAGTATGGTATTGAATCAATCATTCCTGATGAGGTTGACCGTAATTTTGTACATGAAAAAATTTTCTCGGAACTGGGGAAAGACATATTGAAAGAAGAAACTAAGGCCGGCTATCTCTCTGTCATTAATAAATTATTAAATAAGGGGGCTGAAGGTGTTATACTTGGCTGCACCGAGATACCTTTGCTGATAAAACAAAGTGATTGCACCTGCCCTGTTTTTGATACTACAGTCATCCACTCCAAGGCTGCAGTGGAGTTTGCGCTTAGTTAATATATAGATAACGTTACTATTATACGAATGCAATTCTTTTGAAATAATGAAACAACTATTTAAAACTTCCTGTTATCCCTCCTTATTAATCAGATTCGCAGTGGGCCTTATTTTCTTATCAGAAGGCTTGCAGAAGTATCTGGTAGATTCTGTTGGTATTGGCAGATTTACACAAATTGGATTTGGCAATCCTGCCTTTTGGACTTATTTTACAGGATGTTTTGAAATAGTCTGCGGTATATTTATTTTACTAGGTCTTTTAACAAGGGTAGCAGCTATTCCACTTCTAATAATAATGATTACCGCATTCGTTACCACCAAATGGCCAATACTTATGAATAAAGGATTTTGGGCTTTTGCGCACGAATACCGAACTGATTTTGCAATGTTGTTATTACTAATCTTTTTAATCCTATACGGAGGTGGTAAATATTCCTTTGATTTTAAGATTTATAACTCAAAACAACCTCAATAACCCAATATATTTCTTTGAAAATAAAGTCAACATACAAGCTCTTGCTTTTTATTCTCTGCATTATTCCTGCGATAGTTTATGCAGGACCACCCTATGATACAGATGATCCTGAAACCGTAGCATTTGAGCATTGGGAGTTTTATTGCTCCTCTATTGGGTCTGCGGGTGGTGGTACTTCAATGGGAACCGCACCTCATATTGAAGTAAACTATGGTGTAGCACCTAATATACAACTTCATGCAATTGCCCCGTTATCTTTCCATTCCGCTAAAGATGGCGAGACAAATTATGGATACGGTACAACCGAATTTGGTGTAAAATACAGACTTGTAAACAAAGATTCCGGAAACTTCCAAATTGGCATATTCCCCCTGGTTGAATTGCCTACAGGGAACGTCAAAGAAAATCTGGGAAGCGCAAGTACACAAGTATATCTGCCGTTGTGGATTCAAAAAACGATAGGTAAATGGACTACTTATGGCGGCGGCGGATATTGGATAAATCCGGGAAGCGGAAATAAGAATTATGAATTTGTAGGTTGGCAAGAACAATATCAATTTATAAAATCAGTAAGTGTTGGCAGTGAAGTATATTATGTTACAGCTAACCAAGTTGGAACTAACGGCGACTTTAGATTCAGGCTCGGGAGTGTTATTGATTTTAGTGATCACAATCATCTGCTGCTTTCCATTGGCAGGAGTATAATAGGGAACACAAACTTACAATGGTATTTGGGGTACCAGTTGACCATTTAATAGTATGGAGAAACCGGAAGGTACGTTAAGAGAAGTAGCACGTTTATTCCTGAAACTCGGGTTTACGGCATTTGGAGGCCCGGCTGTTCATATTGCCATGATGCGGAAGGAAGTGGTGGATAAACTAAAATGGTTCGACGAGCAATATTTTTTAGACTTAATAGGGTCTACAAGCCTTATCCCGGGACCCACCAGCACTGAATTGGCAATAATTATCAGTCAAAAAAGAGCGGGCCGGAAAGGCTTAATTATTGGCGGATTATGTTTTATCATGCCTGCCGTAATAATTACCGGATTTATTGCATGGTTATACAAATTATATGGAACATCTCCTAAAATTCAACCCTACGTATACGGTATAAAACCGGCCATTATTGTTGTTATACTAAGTGCAATCTACCCATTGGCAAAAAAATCCCTAAAATCAATTGAATTGGGGATCATAGGAATACTTGCACTTGTTCTTTGTGTTCTTGGGTATAACCAGCTTTATATTATGTTTGGTTCAGGCTTTCTTGCACTTGCTATTACCGCCATCAAAAACAAAAATAATACTTCAAGTTTTCTGCCTCTCATGCTTTTGCAGGTTCCAACTATTGGCTTAACAGGCATTTCAAACACACGTTTGTTTTTCACATTTCTGAAAATAGGATCTATACTATACGGCAGCGGATATGTATTATTTGCTTTTCTTGACAGCGAATTTGTTCAAAAAGGATTTCTACAACGCCAGCAATTAATTGATGCCATTGTAGTAGGACAATTTACGCCGGGCCCCGTATTCTCTTCCGTTACATTTGTCGGATACCAAATAAATGGAGTACAAGGCGCTGTAATCGGTACAGCTGCTATTTTTTTACCGGCATTTTTGTTTGTTGCGCTTTTAGGAACACTTATCCTGAAACTACGCGAATCGAAATTATTTTCCTCCTTTCTTGATGCTGTAAACATAGCATCCATTTCCATTATCCTTGCAGTTTGTTATGAGCTGGGTAAGGATAGTATTGCTGACTGGCGCGCAATAACTATTGCAATAGCAAGCTGCATTGTTACTTTTAGCTTTAAAAAACTGAACAGCGCATGGATTATTTTAGGCGGAGCCGGTTTAGGATATATACTGCAGGTTTGGATTTAATATCCTGAACAATGTTACTGCTTAAACTTTATCTTCAGCGCATCCTGAATATAGTGAGCGGGTATAGCGAATCCAATACCTTGCACCCCAAACCGAATCATGGAAGCATTCACAATACCAAGCAGCACACCATGGCTATCCACCAATCCGCCGCCACTGTTTCCCGGATTTATGCTAACGTCGGTTTGGATTAATATTCTGTCGCCTACTTTTCGGCGGCTGGAAATAATACCTTTTGTCATTGTTTGACCAAGCTCAATATCGGTAGGAGTTCCTATAGCATAAACTTCGGTTCCAATATTAACTTCGGTTGAAAGGTTCGGGCCTAAAAATTTATAGGGTCCCGGCTTTTCCATTTTAAATAGAGCCAGATCATACGAAGTATTGCTGCGTATATATTTTGCTCTGAGAGAATCTCCATCGGAAGTGATTATTTTTACTTCATCGGAAGTATCATCCGCAATAACATGATAATTGGTAATGAGATACCCGTCAGGTGAAATAATGCAACCACTGCCATGCCCGTCGGGCACTTTAACGGTAACTACAGCTTTTACAGCTTCCTGAAGGTTTGTCGCCATGCCTAAATCTGAAAGTTTTAACGTATCCCAATCATTCATCGCTCTCATCTTAACCTTCAGGCTGCTCAGGCAAGTAGAAACGGAGTCTAACGCTAAAAATTGCGTAAGTGATTGGGCGAGAGCGCCCGTCATCATATTGCAAATGGTATAGTCGGAAACATAGAAATTGTCCTGGTCTGAAGTGCCGTTAAGTGTGGTGCGGTATATTTCCTTATCGCCTGTAACTCCATATAATTTCCATTCGGAACGCACTTTAAAAACAGTATTGTTTCCAATAGTGCTAATGGTAAGTCCGTTAATCGTACACTTTATATAGCAAGAACTTTTATAGGCAAATGAAAAGAAACCTTGAACAGTATCAATATAATTCCACCTTTTAAGATAGTCGTTCAAGCTATCCATAAATACGGTATGTTTTACCGATACGGCTTCTCCAAGGTTTTCTTTGCGCAGAATCTTGTTTGCATCAAAATCTTTTTCCGATTTATAATAACATTCCACCATGCTGTCTTGCGAAATGCTGATAGAAACATTTTTAACGTAAACCTTTTTACTACTATCCGCTCTTTTTACATTGGGAATTTTAACAAGTTCGGGAAGGGAATAGGATCTTTCAAATGTTTTAGCATGCCCGAAGAAAATATCAATCCATCCAAGTGTGCCCAGATACAAAGCAAACGGGTATATACTGCTTTCTTGAGTCGTAGTACCACCGTATCCATCCGGAACCTGTGTGGAACCCGACCCGGAAAGGACATATATATCGCATATAAACGGAATCCCAATATCTAATAACTTCCAGGGATTAAAAGTAGTTAAAGTGGCATCGGTAGACTTGGTAAAATACCCGGGCCTTTCTTCTTTTATTTCATAATATCCGGTTCTGTTTTTTAATCTAACTCGTCCAATATTTCCATGCATTTCAACAGTCCGGGTATGGTCTTCGCCACGGTAATTGCCGGGAATTACAGTTACCTGCGTACTGTCCTGTTTGGTAATAAAGGTAACCATTCTGGAACCGCCAAATATAGCAGCGCAACCGGATAGCAATGTAAATACATATAATATTCCAAGAAAACAGAAATACTTAAAAAGTTTATTGATTATTTGCATACAGGGTAATAAAATCAGGAAAATTCAGTGGTGATAATATTCAAAATTCTTAAGTTGGAAGCATTAAAATGGTTGCTAATCTAAATAAATTTTATAAAATAGGAGTTTTTAATACCTATAATTAATTTGCTCCTATGGCAGATCAATTCTTTCTTACATGCCTCAAATCAAGCGAGTTTAACGGATCAATTGGAAGACCGGTTATTCGTTTATTTACCAGCCTAATCACCTCATCATAATACAAAGGAACAACGGGGGCAGCATCCATTATCATTTCATCCATCGCCGTATATTCCACCGCTCGTACAGAATCATTCTTTTCAGAAAGGGCACATATATACAATGAATCGAAGATAGGGTTGGCATAGTGAGTATAGTTTATTCCGCCCGGTGAAAAATTTTTACCGTAAAAGAGCGATAAAAAATTTTCCGCATCGGGATAATCTCCAATCCAAGATTTTTTAAAAAAGTAGCATTGTCCGTTTGCTACCCCTTCAGCAAGAATGGCAGGCTGTTCCGTTTCCACCTTTAGCTTTATGCCTATATTTTGGAGTTGTGCCTGCAAAGCTTCAGCAAGTGCATAATCTTGTGAAGAAACAAATAGGGAGATTTCCGGCAATCCTTGTCCATTGGGGTATCCGGCTTCTTTTAATAATTCCGATGCTTTATCCGGGTTATACTGATATCCCATTACTTTACTATGCCCCGGCAAAAAGGGAGGAATAAATCCATTTTCAGCCGGAATACCTGTATTATAACGGAGGTATCGCACTATCTCCTTCCGGTTAATGGCATAATTTATGGCTTGCCTGACCAGTGGATTTCTCAAGGCGCCGTCGCCCATTTTGCTATCCAGAATAAAACCTAAATAATCGGTTTTTATAAACGGTATCCTTTGTATATATACGTTGGAGGAAAATTCCTTTCGCAATTGCCCATCTGTAGTAAATGCAACCCTGGGATTTATTGCATTTATACCTGATACCATATCAAACTTACCATCCATAAATTCCAGAAAGGAAGTCTCTTCATCTTTTAAAAACGAAACGATAACCCCGTTTAAATAGGGCAGATTATTTCCCGCAGAATCCTTTTCAAAATAATTGGAGTTGCGTTTAAGTACCAGGGCATTCCCACTTTCCCATTTTACTAGCTTAAAGGGACCTGTGCCTACCGGATTTGAGCCAAAATCTATTCCATATTTTTTAACCGCCTCTTCAGGCACCACCGAAAAATATTTCATTAAAAGAATATGAAGAAACGGTGCAAAAGGAGTTTTTAAATGAATTATAAGAGTGGAGTCATCGGGGGCGCTGAAACCATGAAGAGACAAAGGGAAAGCGGTATCTATTTTTTCAAGCAGGGATGTTGCATCTGATACAGCTGGATCGAGCAGGCGATTGAAGCTAAATACAAAATCCTGCGCTATTACTTTCCTGCCTTTCCCATTGGAAAACACCTCATTATCCTGAAAAAAAACATCTTTTCTTAAATGAAAAGTATACATTAATCCATCAGGCGAAACTTCCCATTTCCGGGCAATACAGGGCTTTATGCTGAATGAATCTCCGCTTTGAATAAGCCCATTATATAGCTGGTTATCCGCCCATAGGTTTTCAAAATTCCGAGCTTCTGCAGGATCTAATGAAGTTATATCACCCATCTCATTATACCTGAAAACGGTATGATCCTCATTCTTTATATTAGTTCCGCAAGAAAGAATCAGAAAAACAGGCAAAAGCGCTAAGTATGGAGTTAGTTTTCTTTTCATAATACCATTTCGGGGTTCAAAGATACTATAGCTTTTCAACGCAAAAATTAAATTTAAGACATATGGCTATTTTGCCATACTGAGGCAGAATACTGCAGAAATAATCAATTTCCTTCCTTTCGCTTTCCTTCAAAAAAGGTTTTCATGAGTTGAGAACACTCTTCCTCTAAAATTCCTTTGGATAATTTAGTGCGCGGATGCAACAATTGAGGCCCTATCACCGAGAAGCCCCGTTTAGGATCGCCTGCTCCATATACTATCCTGCCTATTTGCGCCCAGAACAAGGCTCCGGCGCACATTGCGCAGGGTTCAATGGTTACGTACAAAGTACATTCCTGCAAGTATTTTCCACCCAAATTATTGGCTGCTGAGGTTATGGCCTGCATTTCAGCATGAGCCGTTACGTCGTTCAGATGTTCGGTATAATTATAAGCACGGGCAATAATTACTCCATCGCATATAATAACTGCACCTATAGGCACTTCGTCCTTTTCAAAGGCCTTTTTGGCTTCTTTTAAGGCTTCCCGCATCAAACGCTCATCTTCTTTATTTAATTCCATATTAAGATAAACTGCCTTCTTTTATACAAAATATTTTTCGCCTTCCTGGGCAAGGTATGATTGCGGGAAAACACTTCGGGCTTCTTCGAGTAAAGGATTTAGGTCTTTATATCTTGCCGAAAAATGGCCCAACAACAAACGCTTTGCTCCGGCTTCTTTTGCCATATTGGCTGCATCTTTTGCCGTGGAGTGCATGGTTTGATCGGCCCTGGTCCGCATGTCTTCCATAAAAGTAGATTCGTGATAAATCAGGTCGGCATTTTGTAACTGCGCTAGCAAATCCTTATTATAAATGGTATCGGAACAATACGCATATTTGCGAGGAGGCAACGGATCTGTTGTAAGTTCTATATTAGGAATAACAACGCCGTCAGGTGCTGTATAATCATCTCCGGATTTTAATGCTTCCAGTGAAGCAATGGGTATTCGCAGCTCTTCTATTTTCTCCTTAATGAGTTTTCTGGGTCTTTGTTTTTCTTCAAAAACAAAACCGCAGCATTGAATAGAATGTTTTAAAATAAGCGTAGAAATTTTAACCTTTTCATCTTCAAATACCAATTTAGATTCTGAAAAGTCAAGCGAATGAAAATGAACAGGGTATTTAAGAACGGTATGTGAATGCCTGTTATTTATCTGAAGAATTTCATTCAACCCCTCATCGGCGTATAACTCAAGTGGCTCAGTTCTTCCAAGTAGATGCATGCTTGCCATAAGTCCGGGTAATCCTAAATAATGATCGCCATGCAAATGGCTTATAAAGATATGATCAATGCGCTGGAATTTTAAGGAAAACCGCCGAAGCTGCATTTGCGTGCCTTCGCCGCAATCGATTAAAAAATAACGGCCTGCGATATGCACCAGTTGCGAACTAGGATAGCGCCCAAAAGCAGGGAGCGCCGAACTACAACCAAGAATAGTTACATCAAAAGCATCCAACTTATTTGCTTGTTTCTAACTCCTCCAGGAATTTTATTCCTTCGTCAATTGAAACAGCGGAGTTAAGTATACTGTCTAGTTGTGAAATAAGGAGAAGTTTTTTTATTGGTTCTTTAATGCCTGTAATTACCAACTTGCCGCCAGCATTTTTGCATAAGCGATTGCCTACAAGAATAGCACTTAATCCGGATGAATCGCAATAACGGGCATCCGACAAATCAATTATTATGTTTTTAGCCCCTTCAGAACTGATATTTACAAGATGCGCTTTCAGGTCAGGGGCAATAGCCAAGTCCAGTTTTTCGGCCTGGATTTTGACAACCATACAGTTTTTGTGTTTTTCTACCTTCAGGCCCATAATGCTTTTTTTTACAAATTTACGCAATTAATTGAGTTATCATTACACTTTCAACCCTGGCTTTTCTCTTTTAGTTCCCTGAGAAACTTAGATACATATATAAAATCCTGTAATTCCTTGTTTTCTGTATTAAGGATGGTTTTATTAGAGCCCTCCCACCACTTTTGGTTATTACAAATAAACACCACCTTCTCCCCTATTTCCATTACCGAATTCATATCATGGGTAATAACAATGGTGGTCATTTGGAATTCGTCCGTTATTTCCTTTATCAGCTTATCAATTAGTATGGAGGTTTTAGGATCTAAGCCGGAGTTAGGTTCATCGCAAAAAAGATATTTCGGATTCGGAGCTATGGCTCTTGCAATGGCCACTCTTTTTTTCATTCCACCGCTTAACTCAGAGGGATAAAGATTGCCGGCATCTTTCAGGTTCACCCTTGAAAGGCAAAAGTCGGCTCTCTCTTTTTGTTCTTTCTCAGTCATATTGGTGAACATGGCAAGCGGAAAAGTAATGTTTTCTTCCACCGTTTTGGAATCAAACAATGCTCCGCCCTGGAAAAGCATTCCAATTTCTTTGCGTAAATTTTGCTTTTCTTTTGCTCCCATTTTCAGGGCATCCTTGCCATCATAAAGCACTTCACCTGTATCGGGCTCTGTAAGCCCCACAATACATTTTAACAATACTGTTTTTCCGGAGCCGCTTTCCCCGATAATAAGATTCGTTTTGCCGCGCTCAAACTGACAGGAGAAGTTTTGAGTGACGTGCCTTCCGTTAAAACTCTTATTAATATTTTTCAGCTCAATCATAAACTTTAAGAAAGCAGTAACTGTGTAAGAATAAAGTTAAATATCAGAATAAGAATACTGCAATATACTACCGCCCTGGTGCTTGATTTGCCCACTTCCAATGCTCCGCCTTCCGTATAATAGCCATGATACGCTGAAACGGAGGAAATAATAAATGCAAACACAACCGTTTTTATTAGGGCATACGTAATATTAAATGAATTGAATTGGTATTGTATACCATAAACATACTGGTATGTGCTTACAACCCCGGCTAGTGTGCCTAACAACCAGCCGCCGGCAATACCCAAAAACATACTCATTATAATAAGAAAAGGATTAATGAGCATACAGGCCGCAATTTTAGGAAGAATTAAAAAAGAACGGGAATTGACACCCATGATTTCAAGCGCATCTATTTGTTCAGTTATGCGCATAGTGCCTATTTCCGAGGCTATATTGGAACCTACTTTTCCGGCAAGTATAAGACTGATTATGGTGGGTGAAAATTCAAGTATTACCGAATCGCGTGTGGTATAGCCTATTGCATAAAGGGGTACCCAGGCGCTTGTGAAACCGAAAGCTGCCTGAATGGTTATAACAGCCCCCATAAACAAAGAGATAATGGCAATAATGGGCAGGGAAGATATTCCGAGGTTATCAATCTCATGGAAAAATTCCTTCTGATAAACATGCCATTTTTGGGGTACGGTGAATACCCGCCGAAGCATTACAAAATACCTGCCTATATGGAAAAATAATCGGTTAAACATATAATCCGGCTAAATTAGATATTTTTAAAATAGTACAGCTTAGGCAGATTGGTATGTAATTCCATTGTATATTTGCAAATATGGCGAAAATATTGAGAAGGGTTTTATTATTTGTCTTGACCCTTATTTTTATACAGTTATTATCGGGCTGCTTTGTATTCCGCCCGAAAAACAACTGTAGCACCTGCCCGAACTTTAGTCACGTTAACCACCACACTTATCCCTGAGCCAGGCTCATGAAAAAAGTAGGACTTTTTTTCGGCTCCTTTAATCCCATTCATATCGGGCACCTGGTTATTGCAGAGTATATGGTAGAATTTACGCCCCTGGAACAAATATGGTTTGTTGTTTCACCACGCAATCCTCTGAAAAAAAAGGAAACCCTGCTGAACGAAACTCATCGTATTCAAATGGTGCGGCTTGCTATTGAGTATGATAACCGATTTAAAGCCAGCTCTATTGAATTTAAGATGCCCCGCCCCTCCTATACTATTAATACACTTAGTTTATTAAATGAAAAACACCCGAATATTGATTTTTCATTAATTCTTGGATTAGACAATGTAGCCACGTTTCATAAATGGAAAAACTATGAACAGTTGCTAAAACATTATAAAATTTATGTTTATCCCCGCATATATTCGGCAGAAGAGCCATCGGTACTTGCAAAACACCCTTCTATTGTAATTACGGAAGCCCCAATTGTAGAATTATCATCTACGTTTATCCGCAATGCTATTCATGAAGGGAAAACGATAAAGCATATGGTTCCTCCACAAGTGGGAGATTATATACGGGATATGCACTTCTATAAAAAAGTGGAATTACCGGAAGATTCGTAAAAAAGGATTCTTTTACTTTTTCAGCGAATTTATCTGCATATCGTGTTTAAGAATTCCGTCCAGATCCTTAACGTCAATCTTTTTAGCTATGATACGCTTGTTTTCATCCAATACATATATCATGGGAGTACTTATAACGTCATAATCGTGGTGATAATTGCTGGTATGAAATACATCCGCAACATTTATCCAGTCTAATTTGTGTTTTTTAATATAATCTTTCCATTTAGCAACTTCATTATCGTTTATTTCAACGGCATATACCTCCATTCCTTGATCCTTATGAGCATCATACCACTTAATAAGTTTCGGAATTTCCTGTTGGCACAAGCCACAATCGTAATCCCAAAAGCATAAAATAGTATAACGTGCTTTAATGGAATCGAGGGCTGTCATTACATTGGATGTATCAGACAGCACAATTGATGGGGCTGTTTTACCAATTAATACCGGTTCAATCTGGTTTGCCGTTTCCCGCATTTTTTCAAGTTGTGAAGCGGATTCCCAGCTAACATTTTGTGGGGTATAATAGGTTTTCACCATATGTACATATACAGCATCCATGCCCATTATATCGGAATTGGCGTATTGATATGTTACATAGTTGACAAGAAATTTGAACATATCCGGGCTCTTACGGGCTTTAGCGATTATATAATCGGCAGCCACGTCAATAGAATCGGGTATAGGGAAAGTGAGACGTGAAAAATACTCCTTTATGCGATTAAAAAATATCTCCGGGGGAGTATGTACCATCTTATCGTCGGAGAAATTAATATTGTCGAAGAAATGGCTTTTATAATACCGATAGCCAAAGGTGGAATCTTTCCTGCCATTGGCAAGGGTAGGAGTCGGAGGGACATCAGGGGTTTCAGCCGCCTTAAATATTTCAGACATAAAGTAGTCGGGATGCCTGGCTATAAAATCCTCTTTGTATTTTTTGACTATAATATTCAACGAATCTATTTTAATCTTTACGTTTGTTTTTTGCGCCTGAGTTTTAGCAGAATCCTGCAGTTTTTGGAATTTACCATACCTGGAAGCCGCATAATTCAAATAATCATAAAAGTCCTGATTTTCAGGAGACCCTTCCACTTTCATGTTTTTTATGAAATCAGCGGTATCCGTACTCATGGTAAATCGCTGGTCTTTATCAATAATAAACTCAAAATACCGTTTGTTTTTTAGCAATATAAAATATATGCCGCCCGTCATAGCTGTATCTCCTTCAAAATGAAAGCTCCCTTTAGCGTCAACACTGGCTGAATCAAGCACATAGGTTTTATCGCCATAATAAAACCCCATATAACATTTGGTATTATGTAATCCCTTTACATTAAAATTTAACTTATGCTTTCCAGCCGGGGTAGAAAAAGCTGAAAATATAGATGTAAGAAGTAAAAAAATCGGTAAAAAAATGTTCTTTGTTTTCAATGTTTTTGTTTTTAAGTGGGGCAAATTTAATACTTTTGGCGGCATTTTACGTAAAACGGGGTGTAGCGTAGCTTGGTTAGCGCGCCACGTTCGGGACGTGGAGGTCGGCAGTTCGAATCTGCCTACCCCGACTCGTATTGATATTGGTTCCGTAGCTCAGTTGGATAGAGCAACAGATTTCTAATCTGTGGGTCGTGGGTTCGACTCCCGCCGGGACCACTGAAAGGGGTTCATTTCGAACCCTTTTTGAGTTTATAGCTATCATATCTTATATTTTATACACTTCTATTTTGCACAACGTACCCTTTCTTGAAAATGTTGGGGCGTATGTACTACTTTATGGCACATTAACAAATATTAACAGTTTTATCCTGATATCCAAAACCAGCTCTTTTCAAATCTACTATTGAGGAGACTTATAACAAACAATATATTTACCGCTTAGGCTTTATTATTTGCAGTTACACTTTCCTTATATATTATGAATAAATTCACCTACTTGTCGAATAAATTATCTTTGCTGTTGTATTATAACAATGCTGTTACCCATTCAGACACATGAAAAATAAGTTTTATAAAAACTTTACCCGTTGGGCAAATAATTTTTTAGCAACATGGTGGGCTGGGGTAAAACGGCGCAGTAAGAATAAAATTTATCTTATTTTATTTCCCACTATTATATTGTATGCAGTAACTGCACATTATGGTACACAAAGCCAACAACAACAAACGGCCATTATATTTATAGGAATATGGTTTGTTGTATTGATTTATGACAACAGAAAAACGGAAAATGCCAACTTTATCATTTCAACACAAAAAAAAGCCCTGGAAGAAAAAACCAAAGAGATACTTGATTCCATTAGCTATGCCAAACGCCTTCAAGACGCAACTCTTCCTTCCTTAATTTCAATTAAAGAATTATTACCGGAATCATTTGTATTGTATAAACCAAAAGATATTGTGGCCGGTGATTTTTACTGGATGGAGCAATTTGGAGATATTGTATTAATAGCCGCCGCTGATTGCACCGGCCATGGTGTACCCGGTGCATTGGTAAGCGTAGTTTGTTCAAACGCATTAAATCGCGCTGTAAAAGAGTTCCATATAGTGGAACCGGGCAAAATACTTGATAAGGCACGTGAATTGATATTGGAAACTTTTGAGAAAAACGAAAGTAATGTGCAGGACGGAATGGATATATCACTCTGCTGTATCCATACAAAAACAAATGAAATACAATGGAGTGGGGCGTATAACCCCCTTTGGTATATCCATAAAGGAGAGATGAAGGAAATACCTGCAGATAAACAACCCATTGGAAAATATGATAAACCCCTACCCTTTCATACCCACCAATTAGAATTAATAAGCGGCGATACCCTTTATTTATTCACTGATGGCTATCCTGACCAATTTGGTGGACCAAAAGGCAAGAAGTTTAAATACAAGCAATTACAAGAACTCCTATTGGCTAATGCAGTTAACCCCATGGAAAAACAAATGGCACAATTGGAAAAGACCATAAATGAATGGAAGGGTAGTCTTGAGCAAGTAGATGATATACTAATGATAGGTATTAGGATTTGATTCTGTCAAGATTAGTTTTAAATTAGAATTTGTTAATTGATGCATTTACCCAAAAGTATCTTCGTATATTGGACATCTAATTACATTAATCACACTCCGATTATGTTTGAAATGAGCAAGAAAATCCTGGAAAAAGTTAGTTTTGACAGGGCTTTGTTTTACAAAGAATTAGTCAAAACCCTTAGATGGCTAAAGCCTGATGAAAAAATGCTTCTGAAAACTTGGTGCTTAGCCAACTTTGGGCATTTATATAGAGATATAATAGCAGATGCCTTTAAACTGGTGACCAAAACCTGAGACACCTATCTTTTACATAGTCCGCTCAGATACCTCCCTACTCAATTGTGTATGAATAGGGGAAATCTGATAATGCTCCTTAATTTTTTTACTGAAATAGACACTTCAGTTTAATCAGGCAAGCTTATTATTCAATAAGCCCCAATGTTATTTTTCATATTCCTTCAGGTAAATGAAAAATCTCAGTATTGTAAATGAGATAAATCATACCTGTTCGTTTCTGGATACCTACTTTTGAAATAGAAAGTAAAAGTTTTTATAGATATTTTGAAATTTAAATCTTATGGATTATTCAACCGTATTAATTGCCACAGACGGAAGTAAGTGTTCTATGAATGCTGTAAAAAGTGGAATTGATCTTGCAAAAGTTCTTTCAGCCAATGTTATATTGTTGTATGTTATGGACATGCATTCCATAATAGAAAGCATTGCTGTAAAATCTGGTCACACTAGCAGTATTAAAAACGTTGAAGCCATAATAGAAGAAAAAGCAGACGAAGTGCTTAATGAAACACTGATCCAATACCGGTACGATAAAATAACCAAACTTACTATGGAAGGAATACCCAAAGATGTAATAAATTCCATTGCCCAGGAGCATAACGTTGATTTGATTATTATGGGAACACATGGAAGAACCGGCCTTAAACGCCTTTTAATGGGAAGCGTTGCAGAACATGTATTGCGGTATTCCAAAATTCCGGTAATGATTGTTTCCTCTAACCTATAAAATCAGGAATCCATAATTGCCCGTGTTATTATAAGTTACTAAACAAACACTCGAATTTAATGTTTTATATTTTATAAAATAATCGGGGCATTAAAATATTTCTTACAAAATTACGGATTTGTCAATAGAAATAAATCAGCAAGATTTCTGTGACTAAAGTCTCAAACATGCTTTTTTTATAGAAATATTTTGGAGCTGTTTCCAAACAATATGTTTTAAATATTTTTTCCGTATACGCCAGCAATAGAGCCAAATACCACCAATCTTCCATTGCTCTGCAGAAAAAAAATATCATACATGATAAAAAGCAAAAACTAATGTGACTAAAATCATAACGGCTTCTTTAAGCAGGTAGTTATTTTGCAATATAAAATTCAAATATCATATGACCATATTCCCTGAAAACGTAAGTACATACGGACAAGACATTGACAATCTCTTTTGGTTAATACTTGTGTTTGCAAGCATAGCCTTTGTGATCAGTCTTTTTGTCCTTCTCTATCCCTTAATAAAATACAGCTCTAAAAAAGTAAAAAGAGCGGAATATATTACGGGCGAGAAAAGGAAGCATTTTAAATGGATAACCATAGCATTGCTTCTTTTGCTTGGCAGCGATTTTGTAATTCTTTATGTAGAACATGATACATGGGGAACTATAGAAAGCGTTCCTGCTAAGGCTGATGTGCACGTTGGAATTATTGCCCGGCAATGGAATTGGATTTTTGTTTATCCCGGACCGGATGGTGTATTAGGCACCAGCGATGATGTATATGTAGATGAAATGAATAGCTCACTGCATGTTCCTGTTAATGAGAATATAGTTTTTGAACTGCGTTCACAAGATGTTATACATAGTTTCTTTTTGGCTAACGCACGCTTAAAACAAGATGCCCTGCCGGGAAGAACTGTTATGCGCTGGTTCAACATTACCAAGCCGGGTAAATATGATATTTCCTGCACCCAGATTTGCGGGATACTCCACTCTAAAATGAGAAATTATGTTTTGGCAGAAACACTTGAACAGTATAAACAGTTTACTGATTCATTATACAACGCAAACAAACCGGCAGTAAGTATTAACAAATAAGTTATTTACGAATTAATTAATAAGCAGACATGGAAAACATTCATCACAAACAAAGCTTCTGGAGCAAATATATTTTTTCTACCGACCACAAGACAATCGGCACCCAATACATGATCATGGGTATGATAATGGCTGGGGTTGGCGGTTACTTAGCTTATGTATTCAGGTATAACCTGGCATTCCCCGGCAAGAGCATCCCATTTTATGGTATGCTTGGCCCGCAGGCTTATAATGCATTTGTTACCATTCATGGAATGATAATGGTATTTTGGGTAGGCATGCCGGTGCTTCTATCTGCTTTCGGAAATTATCTTATTCCATTAATGATAGGTTCGGACGATATGGCATTCCCAACAGTAAACATGCTTTCCTTTTGGATATTTGCGGTGAGCGCACTTGTATTGCTCGCTTCTTTTTTTGTACCCGGCGGCGCTTTTGGCGGTGGCTGGACTATGTATCCTCCTTTCTCAGCCCAAGGTTATGTAAACCTGAACCCTAATTTCTTTCAGGCTCTTTTCTCGGGAACAAGCCTTCTTATTTTAGCGGTTGCACTTGAATTAGTTGCCATGTTAATGGGAGGCATCAACTTTCTGGTAACAACTATCAACAAACGGGCAAAGGGAATGACTGCATGGAGAATTCCAATTATTATTTGGTTTATCAATATTGCTGCTGTTATATTCATGTTTTCGGTTGGTCCGCTGGTTGCAGGTGCATTTATGCTTCTATTCGATAACATTCTCGGTACAGGTTTTTATGATCCGCACCGCGGTGGCGACCCTATGCTTTGGGAGCACTTATTCTGGTTCTTCGGCCACCCGGAAGTATATGTATTATTATTACCTTCATTGGGAGTGCTTGCTGAAATACTTCCCGTATTTTCGAGGAAACCATTGTTCGCTTATAAAACCATTATTTACCTGGCTCTTGCTTCTGCTTTCCTTTCGGTGTTAGTATGGGCCCACCACCAATTTGTGGCAGGTATTGATCCGCGTATGGCAACCTTCTTCAGTATCGGAACTATTTTAATATCCATTCCATTTGCAGGTATATTCCTTGCATTTATGGCAACATTGTGGGGTGGGTCCATCCGAATGAAGGTACCCATGCTATGGGCTATCGGATTCATAGGTTTATTCCTGGTTGGAGGACTTACTGGTTTGTTTTTAGGCTCAAATACTTTTGATATTTATGCACACGATACTTATTTCGTGGTAGCCCATTTCCACTATACCTTGTTCCCAGATATTTTCTTCGGATTCTTTGCTGCATTCTATTATTGGTTCCCTAAATTCAGCGGTAAAGAACTGAATGCTTCTCTTGGGAAATTGCATTTCTGGTTGACGTTCATCTTCTTCAATGGCGTATTCTTTTTACTATTCTTCAACGGTCTGGCCGGACAGCACAGAAGGATAAATGACTACTCTTCCTTCAGTCTTATTTCAAAAGAACCATATCAAACCTTTGAACAGATAGCTACGGTATGTGCTATAGGTCTCATGTTAACACAATTCATTTTCCTGTATAATTTCATCTCGAGTTTAAGAAAAACTAAAAAAGCTGTAAAGAACCCCTGGGAAGCTACCACATTAGAATGGGTTGCTGACTCTCCTCCTCCACATGGAAATTTCAATCCATATCCTGAAGTATACAGAGGTGCTTATGACTATAGCCTTCCTGATGTAGAAGATGATTTCACACCTCAAAATATACCCAAAGTTTAAGTCAATAACATAAAGCAATCAAACAAAACATGGAAACCAAACAACACCATCTTACCATTCCAGTTATTAAAATACCGCAAGGCAGGCTTGCTATGTGGGTACTTATAGCCGGGGAATTAGTAATCTTCGGAGGATTAATTTGCTTTTATCTGCTCAATCGTATCCGTTATCCGCATTGGGGAGAAATGGCGGCACACACCAATACCTTTATTGGAGCGCTTAATACGGTTGTATTGTTGCTGAGCAGTTATACCATTGTAAGAGCCCATCAGGCTGCTATAAAACTTAATGCTGCTAAAGCCCGGTTATGGATGACATGCACCCTGCTGGGAGGGGTAATGTTTTTAGTGGATAAAAGTATTGAATACGCACACGAAATCTCTGAAGGGTTCACTTTTACAAGCCCAAAATTAGTTGCAGCGGGAGACCATGTCGGTTCACTTTTTTGGTCATACTACTATATAATGACCGGTTTGCACGGTGCGCATGTTTTGGCAGGCATGACCGCTATATTTATAGTTATGATGCAGATTCGCAAGGGCAACAATTTGCACCGCGTAGAATTGGTGGGAATGTACTGGCACATGGTTGACTTAATCTGGATATTCTTGTTCCCGCTCTTATATATAGCTAAATAATAAATTTCTTTTAAAAACCAAAAATCATGGAAACTGCAATTTTAAAACCAGGTATTCAAGCAAGATTGGAAGATGCGCATGGACCCGGCAATTTTACTCCGGCACATAACAGTCCCGATCACGATAATATAGTATTTGCTGATCCGGCAACAGACTATCACGGCCACCCTCAATACGGAAAGGTACTTATTGCTCTTTTAGCCTTATTAAGTTTAAGCTTGCTGGCAGGATATATCTTTTCTCCCGGAATAGCAATTGCATTGATTTTTGCCACTGCAACTTGGAAAGTAGCAATGGTGATGCGCAATTTTATGCATTTGAAATACGAACCGTTGTTCGTTTTTATAGCAGTTGCAGCAGTAATGCTTATCATATTCGCATTCTTTTTCGGAGTATACCCCGATATTACTGCTGTTACACACGATGTAACCTATCCTCATTAATACTTAATACCTAAACAAACAACATCTCATGGACGCAATTGCAATAACCTCAAAACCCAATATCAGCAAAGCCGTACCCGATGGAGTACTTGCTATGATATTCTTGCTCTTTACAGAAGGTATGTTATTTGCAGGACTGATAAGTGCTTACATTGTAAATCGGGCAGGAGCCCGTATATGGCCGCCAGCTGATCAACCAAGGCTCCCTATAGAAGTTACCGGTATAAATACATTAATACTTTTATTAAGCGGAGTAATCGTATATCTGTTCTACAGAAGAGTAAAAAGGGTGGCTTGCATTGATACCAAATCAACCAATCTGTTGCTACTAACAATTATGTTGGGCGCAGCTTTTCTTGCTGTGCAAGGTACAGAATGGGCCAGGATGATTAGCTATGGGCTTACAACGCATTCCAGTATTTACGGAGCATTTTTTTATACGTTAATAGGTGTGCATGGTTTTCACGTGTTGGTTGGACTGTGCATTTTATTCTACTTGTATTTTGCTGTAAAAAAGGCAACATCTTTCGAAGCCGCAAAAAACAAAATTGCCGCCTGCATCTTGTATTGGTATTTTGTTGTAGCTATTTGGCCCATTCTATATCGTTTGGTTTATTTTAATTAAAATGGTACCCGCAAATTGTATGTCATTGCAAACTGTGAAAACTGTTCAAACTCAGTTGGCTGATTATACCCAGCTCATTAAAATGAGGTTGTCGTTTCTTGTAGTATTCTCGGCATCAATGGCTTACCTGTGGGCAACCGACAGGCATGTTGAACCTTTAACCATATGGCTTTTATCTATCGGCGGATTTTTAATTACCGGGGCAGCCAATACTTTTAACCAAGTTATTGAAAAAGATTCCGACAAACTCATGAAAAGAACCCTGACACGTCCTTTGCCGGGTGAACGAATGAGTGTTACACAGGCTCTCCTTTTTGGAATTGTATTAGCTATTACCGGGGCATTTTTGCTTTTTAAAATAAATATGCTTTGTGGATTTCTTGGAATAAGCGCCATGCTTATTTATGCCGGAATTTATACCCCATTAAAAAAGATTACCCCGCTTACTATTTTCCCCGGTGCCGTGGCTGGTTCTTTACCTGTTGTAATTGGCTGTGTGGCTGCAACCGGAGAAATCACAAAAGGGGCCGTTATACTCTTCGCCATTCAATTTATATGGCAATTTCCTCATACCTGGTCTATTGCATGGCTGCTGGATGAAGAATACAACAAGGCAGGTATTAAAATGCTCCCTACTGCCGGTGGAAGGAATAAAGCCTCGGCCATTATCATTTTACTTTCTACTTTCCTTATTATTCCCGCAGGGCTATTATTATACATGTATCAATCGGCTGGGGTAAATGTAGCATGGTTGCTCGTACTCGCAGGTGTTACATTCTCCATTTTTGCCTATAAGTTATACACCGAAAGAACCAACAAATATGCACTGCGATTAATGTTTAGCTCATTCGCCTATTTGCCCTTTGTACTTATAGTGTTGGTGCTCGCAAAATTTTTATAAAATGAAAACGAAATTTCACATATTTATCGCAACCCTTGGCTATCAATTCTTAGCCCTTGGCTGTCTTGTATCTGCATGTCCTCTTTGTCAGGCAGGCGCCACCCAAAAAACGCAATCGGCTTACCTAAACACTACTGTTTTATTAATGTCAGTACCGATAATTAGCGGTGGAATACTTTTCTTTTGGCTAAAGGGGAAATATGGAAAAGGGGAATAAAGAGAAACATTTTCTTGACAAAATAAATCCCATCGGAAAAATATTTTTCAATGGGATTTATATCCTAAAAGGCTTTGTAATTTATCTTAGTGCATAAATGTCTTTTCACAAATAATAACTATTATACCCAGAATGGTAAATAATACGGTATACATTTCGCAATAATATGCCAACGTATTGCTGCCTTTGTGTTTTGAATGACTTAATGTTTCCATTTTTTTGAATTTTAATATTGCAAAGAAACGCCATAACAGCTCAAAATACTGTGACCTGCATCACATTCTAATTATGATTATTCTCACGTTTTCATTCTGACAATTGTCATGTTCCCACTTACTCCTATAGCGCAACTTTGTGCTTGTAAAATTCAACCCTATGAATCAAATAGAAAATATATCATGCTTACAATGCAACTCAAGACTCCGTTCCATTTTTAATGAGGTAGGGTCTTTGGATACTGAAATAATGGATTCTTCAAAAACATGTCAATCTTTTAAAAAAGGGCAGACAATTTTTGAGGAAGGAGCATATCCTCACGGCTTATATTGTATCAATAGCGGAAAAATAAAAGTAACCCAAACAGGAGCTGATGGAAGAGAACACATAGTACATCTTTGCAAAGATGGGGATGTTATGGGGTACCGGGCTGTGCTTAGCGGAGATAAATACTCCTGTTCAGCCGTTGCACTTGAAAATTCATCGGTATGCTTTATCCCTACTAAGGTTTTCATTGCCATGGTGGAAAAGGATCCGAAACTTGCCTTCAAGATTATCCATTTATTTTCCAATGAACTTAAAATTGCAGAAAGGAATATAACGGATATTGCACAAAAGTCTGTTAAAGAGAGGCTGGCACAGGGCCTACTTCTATTAAAAGAAAGTTACGGTTTTGAGAATGACAATGCAACCATCAATGTTGCTATGACACGTGAAGATATTGCGAACATTGTAGGTACAGCCCGCGAAACTGTTATACGCCTGCTTTTCGAACTGGAACGGGGAGGCATTCTTGGACTGGATGGAAAAAAAATTAAAATACTTGACCAGCCTAAATTATTACGATTGGCTAATATAATTGATTAAGGCATTTTTTATTTGCCATGTGTGATGAAAGTCATACTATAAGCTTTGGTGTATGTTTAAACTTGTATAACTCCTAAGTAGGATATTAAAATGCAGTAAATAAATATTCATTATGCCATACTATTCAAAAGCCGGAAAAATACCAAGTAAGCGCCATATTGTTTTCAGAAAAAAGGATAATTCTTTGTTTCAGGAAGAACTAGTGGGAACACAAGGTTTTGCAGGTAACTCATCACTGGTGTATCATCTTTACCCGCCCACTATTGTAACACGCATCGAAAGCTCCGTTTCGCTGGAACCGAAAATTGCCGTAAAGAAAGGACTAAAAGCCCGCAGTTTTAAAACGTTTAATATAGAAGGACATCCAGACTACTTAAAAAGCCGTAAAACGCTTTTGGTAAATAATGATCTTTATATAAGTATTGCAGCTCCTCAAAAATCTGTAAATTATTTTTATAAAAATGCCGACGCCGATGAAATGATCTTTATTCATAAAGGGTCCGGAAAACTAAAAACAATTTATGGCAATATTCCTTTTGAATACGGTGACTACCTTGTTATCCCGCGGGGAACTATTTATCAAATAGAGTTTAATGATACCGATAATAAGCATCTGGTTATTGAATCTTTCAGCGCTATTTCTCTTCCACGTAAATACAGGAACGACTATGGTCAATTACAAGAACATTCTCCATTTTGTGAACGAGATATTAAAATTCCTACAGAACTCAAAACCCACGATGAGCATGGAGAGTTTGATGTTATGATAAAAAAACAGGGAATACTTTATCATTATGTTTATGGCACTCATCCATTCGATGCTGTTGGATGGGACGGGTATCAATATCCGTATGCTTTTTCCATTCATAATTTTGAACCCATCACAGGAAGATTGCACATGCCCCCTCCCATTCACCAGACTTTTGAAGGCAATAATTTCGTAGTATGCTCCTTTGTGCCTCGCATGTATGACTATCATCCTCAGGCAATCCCTGCGCCTTACCATCACAGCAATATTGATTCTGACGAAATACTTTATTATGTAGACGGGGATTTTATGAGCCGCAACAATATTGAAAAAGGACAAATTACACTTCATCCGGGCGGAATACCTCATGGACCGCATCCGGGGGCAATTGAAAGAAGTATTGGAAAAAAGGAAACCAACGAAATCGCCGTTATGATTGATCCATTTAAACCATTAATGGTAACGGAAGAGGCATTGAAATTGGAAGTTAAAGATTATTATAAATCATGGATTACTCAACCTGAAAAAATTCTTGAAAATGGCTCGAGATAAAAAACCCCTCCCCCTTTTGCTGCTTGAAAACCTATTATGGATTGCCTCAGGCGCATGCTTATTGCTTGTTATAATAGAACAATTTACTAAAAAATAAAATGGAAACAAACCTCGAAGTATTAAAGGAACAAAAATTAAACAATACAGAATTCCTAACCATCAACGGAACAGATTATGTAGAACTATATGTAGGAAATGCAAAACAAGCGGCACACTTTTATAAAACTGCGTTTGGTTTTCAATCCCTTGCATATGCAGGGCTTGAAACCGGATTAAAAGATCGTACCTCCTATGTAATAAGACAAGGTAAAATTACGCTTGTATTAACAACCCCGCTTAAATCTGATTCTGAAATTGCAGAACATATTAAGAAACACGGCGACGGAGTGAAAGTGATTGCTTTTTGGGTTGATGATGCGGAAAAATCATACAGCGAAACTATTAAAAGAGGTGCCCAATCGTATTTAAAACCAATTGATGAAACAGATGCTAAAGGCTCTGTAAAAAAAGCCGGCATTCACACCTATGGTGAAACCATTCACCTTTTTATAGAGCGCAAAAACTACGAAGGAATATTTTTACCGGGATATATAAAATGGGAATCCGATTATAATCCTGCTTCTACCGGATTAGAATATGTTGACCATTGCGTGGGCAATGTGAATGTGGGAGATATGAATAAATATGCCAAATTTTACGAAGATGTTTTAGGATTTAAAAATCTCATCACATTTGACGATAAAGACATTTCTACAGAATACACTGCCCTTATGAGCAAAGTAATGGCAAACGGAAATGGCAGAATAAAATTCCCCATCAATGAACCGGCGAAAGGAAAGAAAAAATCGCAAATTGAAGAGTTTCTTGATTTTTATAATGGCCCGGGATGCCAACATATTGCGGTTGCTACAAATGATATAGTATTCACAGTGAGCGAAATGCATAAACGGGGGGTTGAATTTCTTTTTGTGCCAGGATCGTATTATGATACCGTACTTGAAAGGGTAGGAAAAATAAAAGAAGATTTAGGTGTGTTAAAAAAGCTAGGTATTATGGTAGACAGGGATGAAGAGGGATATTTATTACAAATTTTTACCAAACCAGTTGAAGACAGGCCAACTCTTTTCTTTGAAATTATTGAACGGGTGGGCGCAAAATCTTTTGGCAAAGGAAATTTCCAGGCGCTGTTTGAATCAATAGAGGCCGAGCAGGCAAAAAGGGGAACATTATGATAATAATCAATAACCGATGTGATAATTGTCATACCGCAAACCATAGTTACAAAATACTTTTACAAAAAATAACAACATACTTTCATTGCACCATGAAAACAAAATTTTTAATTGCAGCAATAACTATCTTTTCAATTCCATTTTCACAATTATTTGCTCAGGATGGAGGCCAGATATTCAGAACTAATTGCGGAGCATGCCATACGGTAGGCAAAGGCAAACTCGTTGGACCTGACTTAAAAGGTATTCAGGACAGGCGCACTGAAGGGTGGATATTAAAATGGGTACACAGTTCACAAACCTTAGTTAAATCGGGTGATAAAGATGCTGTAAAACTTTTCAGCGATAACAGTCAAATAGTGATGCCCGACCAGTCTATTTCGGATGGTGATATCAAGTCAATTTTAGCCTATATAAAAACAGGAGGAGAACCAGTAGTTGCAGCAGCTGCAGGCGATGGCTCAAAATCTGCAACCGTGCAATCCTCGGGGAGTGATAATATTACGGCCGCCACTCAAAAAGTAGCGGAGGATGAAAAAGCCGGCCCTTCATTTATTACTTCTTTAGGTTTTACCAATTATATAGTACTATTTTTAATTGGTATACTATTAATTGTAATATGGGTATTATCATTGGCCGTTAAAACTCTTACTGAAGAAATAAAAGTGAAAACTAAAAACTAAAAAAAGTCACTTGTAAATCTAAAATTTTATCACTTTTTCATGGGGTATAATGTAAATTTTCAATATCGGAAATTTCATTTGGGTGATGAGTTGACCGATGAGCAGGTGGCTTTTTTTAACAAATATGGATTTCTTCACTTTACTAGCGTGCTTACAAAAAGCGAAGTAAAAGCAATTATTGATTCTTATTACGAGGCTTCCCGAAAGTTACTGGCAGAAGGAGCTACTGACATAAACGGAGTTCCCCTATTTGTAGGAAAAGATATAGATGAAAGTAAGATCATACATCGCTTCCCTTTCTTTTCTCTATATAGCAAACCCATGCATGAATTTATTGCCAGCGGCAAACTTAAACCCTTGCTTAATGTATTAGAAGGCTATAAACCCCGAATTGCCGAAGATGAGAAAGACGGAGTTGTATTCAATCATTATGTAAATGCCCCCAATAGTAAATTCAAGCAGATGGGATGGCATACAGACAGTATTCGCGATTTATTTTACGATGGCAAAGTTCTCCCCATGTTGAATATAGGTGTATACCTCGATGACTCTTCAGAAACGAATGGCGGCCTGCGTGTTTTGCCCGGCACCCATAAGCAAAAATTATTTCAGCTGTTATTTAAAAAAGCCTATTTTCTGAATAGCAAGAAAGATAAAAATGAAGCATTAGTTATAGCAAATGCAGGAGATGTGGTGGTACATCATGGACATCTCTGGCACCGGGTAGGCCAATCGCCTTTTGTGGGTGAAAAAAGCAGAAGACGGGTAATGTATATACCTGCCATTTGCGGGAAATTTATACCCAAAACAAAAGCGAGTAAAACAAAGCTCTATCATAAATTAAGACCTATTACCCAGGATTGGTTTTAACGCATTTATCTCCTTCATCTATCTCAACGATTTAATGATAAATTGTATTATTCTTAATGAGAATACTCATATTACTACTACTAATACTACTCTATGTTTGTAACATCAAATCCTATCCCATTTCATAATAACCAATGAGTACAATAAGAGTTACAAAGGAATTTAATTTTGAAATGGCTCATGCATTACTTGGATATGATGGACCCTGTAAGGATATTCACGGGCATTCCTATAAACTCTCCGTAACGGTTTCCGGAAAACCGGTCACTACTATAAATTCTACTGTTTTAGGAATGGTTATAGACTTCTCAATACTGAAAGAGATAGTAGGAAAATCCGTGCTTGAACATTTTGACCATTCATTGGTTTTAAATAAAGAATCATCTAAACATATGGCAGTAAATTTTGCCGGTATATCCGGTAAGGTATTGCTGGTAGATTATCAACCAACCTGTGAAAATTTACTGCTTGATTTTGTTGAAAGGATAGAAAAAAACTTACCGTCATCCACAAGCCTGCACCATCTTAAATTAAGAGAAACTGCCACCTCTTATGCTGAGTGGTTTTTAAAAGATAATTAAAAGTATGAAAACAAATCTGATCAAGAAATACAATGTTCCTGCACCACGGTATACAAGTTATCCTACCGTACCCTATTGGGAAAATAACCTGACACAGGAACAATGGAAAATAGAAGTAAAAAAATCATTTGACAAAACAAACGCAATAGAAGGAATAAGCTTATATATACATCTCCCTTTTTGCCAAAGTCTCTGCACTTACTGCGGATGCACAACCCGTATAACCACTAACCATACTGTTGAACAACCCTATTTAAAGGCTGTTCAAAAAGAATGGGGTTTGTATATTGAGCTGTTTCAGGGTAAGCCACGCATAAAAGAAATTCATTTGGGAGGAGGAACGCCCACCTTTTTTAGCCCGGAGCATCTGAAAGAATTACTCGACGGCATTCTTTCAAAGGCGGAAGTTTGCGAAAATGCGGAGTTCAGTTTTGAAGCACATCCTAATAATACCACATATGAACATCTTAAAATTTTACATGAACTTGGTTTCACCCGGTTAAGTTTAGGCATACAGGATTTTGATCCAAAAGTTCAGGAGATCGTTAACCGCATACAGCCGTTTGAAAATGTAGAAAGAGTGACCAGTCAGGCTAGGGAGCTGGGTTATAAATCCATTAATTTTGATTTGATTTATGGGCTGCCTCTTCAAAAAAAATCAAGTGTAATTGATACCATTAATAAAGTAAAACTACTGCGACCTGACAGGATAGCACTCTATAGCTATGCGCATGTTCCATGGATAAAACCCGGGCAAAGAAAGTTTACCGAAAATGATTTGCCAAAAGATGAGGAAAAGAGGGAACTCTATGAAACAGGACGCGCTATGCTTGAAAGGGAAGGATATGTAGAAATCGGAATGGACCACTTCGCACTAAAAAGTGATTCGTTATACAAAGCTGCACAATTAAAAAAACTGCACCGCAATTTTATGGGATATACGCATAATTACACCGAGTTTATGCTTGGTTTGGGTGTATCATCCATCAGCGATACCTGGTATGCGTTTGCACAAAATATTAAAGTAGTTGAAGAGTATTATGATATTTTAAATAAAGGTTTATTCCCTGTTTTTCGCGGACATATATTGAATTCGGAAGATTTGATTTTAAGGAAACATATTCTTAATATAATGTGCAAATTCGAAACTTCCTGGCTTGACAAAGAAGATCAAACTGAAGCGCTTTACAATGCATTAAACAGGCTAAAGGAAATGGAATTGGATGGGCTTATTCAGCGTTTTCCCTACAAGCTAATTGTTACTGAAGAGGGCAAAAAATTCATCCGCAATATATGCATGGCGCTTGATGCACACTTATGGAAAAATACACCTCAAAAAGATATATTCAGTAAAGTAATCTGATTTTTTAAGACGCCGAATAAAATATATTGGGTTACTGGTTGTTTCTTATCAAAGTAATAAACCCATC